>Ga0209172_10000150_pt1 | contig 208752 bp, 138 predicted proteins | sample LarsenN4metaG_FD_184113 | JGI IMG/M metagenome (GOLD analysis project Ga0209172, IMG submission 184113) | Hot spring sediment bacterial and archeal communities from British Columbia, Canada, to study Microbial Dark Matter (Phase II) - Larsen... ... | reverse complement strand
CAAATGCTTGACAAAAATCATCTACATGGCAAAACAAAGCATCTAAACTAAACATAGGACAGGTTGCTGGATTTAACGCTATTTTCAGCTTACTACCTGTCCCTTTCCTTATCCCGAACTCAGGTTACTTAGCAGTTGCATTCGTGATTACTCCCTTGGGCTTGCTTCCGCCCCGATGTCGTGATAATCTCCTTTTCCGCCAACGAGAGCGATCGCACTTTTGGCTCATTGGTGACTCAATACCTTACCGTTGGTGCATTTAGGAAGATGTCGTTTAACCCTCATATCACGACATTCTGCATCCCTACACACAATATGACATGAGATTTCCAACTGGCTCCCAGTTACTTCCATTGTGGTGAAACAGTAAATAGTACCCACAGGCTGAGTAAGCAATATGGACGAGTCCGTAATCCAATGATGCACTCAACCCTACACGGGACAGTGTAAACACTCCACGAGGTTTACGACTTTCTTGAGGTGTAAGCTCAGAAATAAAGCGATATCCATTCTCAACATAAAATCGCTTTTCCAGAGTCCACTGCTGCGCATTTTTAATTTCGTAATCTTCAATCAGACCTTTGTGTTTTATTACTTTATATTTAAACTCACCACCGAATCGTTCTAAGTTATTAAGCGTATGGAACTGCTCATCGGCGGTGTGGTCACTAAAAATAGTATCAGGTCGATGAAATAAGAACAGGTTTGTTTGTTGACAAACCGCAGTATCAATGTCGTACTCAGTCTGTGAAATTAAATTTTTAATTTCCATACCTACATTTTGCATCAATAATGGACAGGGAGCTAACGACTTTCTGCGATCGCAATTTTCTCCCCCAGCCCCCAGCCTGCGAAGCACGACAGCGCAAGGAAGTTGCACAGTAATGGCGGCTGGAAGCCTTATAGGTACAGCACTTTGAGCTAAGTGTTCAAATTTTTCTTAATTACTTTTCTTACCTATGCCAAATTACATAACTGTTTGACTATTTTTTCTATTGAGGTATTGAGAAAAATCTATCAACACCCCTAAAGCGATCTCACTGCACGTTGGCTCTAGGTGTCAACTTATGCCAAACTCAATGATCAATAGCTATTGACTGTTAACTATTGATAAATGCCCCATATCCACAGCTTGAATAAGTTCTTGGAGTTTGTTAGCGACTGCACCAGTAGTTAATAAGTCTTGAGCTGTAGCTATACCTGTTTGCATATCACTACAAATTCCACTCCGCCAAAGATAAAATCCTCCATTCCACAAAGCTGTTTGCAGTAGTTCACTGGGTTTACCAGCTAACACTCCCTGCATCTCGGCTAGTAATTCTTCGGTACTGTTCAGGGGTACATTTTTAGTGGTGAAGCCGTAATCATGGGGGGAGAGTAGTAATCTTTCTATGGCTTGAGGTGGTTGAGATAAGGCGATGATGGCGGTGCGATCGCGTGGTAAATCACAACTCCCTTCTAATCCCTTAACCAAGGTAAATTTTGTCACACCCCGCAGTTCCAAAGCCGTCTGAAACATCCCTTCTGTCGGTGGATGAACGAACCCCGTCACGATATGAACATCGCCAGCATAGGGACACCAAATTAATTCCATTGTGGCGAAGGGCGGGCGTTTACCTAGTTGCTCACGGTATTCCCAAAGACTTTTGGTTAAGGGAAAATGCCGTGGTGTATAAACAAAGCCGATGCCTGTTTTCTCTAAGACGGCTTGGGTATTTGCTAGTGATAAGCCAGTCCAATCGACTCCTAACCCCTGCCAAATATCTACTAAGGGTAAACCGTATTTGGTTGGGAGGCGATCGCCACCGTGCATAATGACTGGTTGACCTGCTGTGGCAAGTATCAGAGATGTTATCGGGCTAATAGGTGCTGTCCTGGTTCTGCCGTCATAAGGTTGACCCAGTACTATGACTGGATGTGTAGAATTGATGGGTTGTAGTTTCGGCCCCAGTTCCTCGTAAGCATCTAACATTCCCGCTAATTCTTCCCCTGTGGGACGTTTAATGCGGTGGGCAATCAAAAACGCTCCAATTTGGGCTGGTGTCGCTTCACCTAATAACATCATTTTAGTAGCTGTGGCAGCTTCCCCACGAGTTAAACTCTCGCTTGTATGGTTGCCGCTACCTACTTTTTTCAGCAGATCCCTGAATACAATGCTCATAGAAGTCAATAGTCGATGGTCAATAGTCAACAGTCAAGTTGGAGACTGGGGGCCTTTGACAGTGGACATTTGACTAATCATAACTTTAAGAGGCCGATCGCTGTCGCTGAAAGTGCGGTGGGATATTGTCTAGCACTAGTTGCCAGAAATGCTTAATTGGTGGAATTTGCAGACGGTCTTGAGTTGTAACCATGACTACCCGGCGACTGAGGGTAGAATTATCCGATAATGAGCCACTGGTTGCTAAAGAGCGAACAGCAAGGGTAGGGTCAAGGCGTGCTTCCACTAATGCAGATGTGGGTAGCAAAGCTATTAATTCACCTTGGCGTACCACACCCCGGAAAGCATCTAGGGTATTGACTTCTAAAGCTGCTTGGAGATTAGCTTCTAGGCGTTCAAATTTTTCTTGGATGAGACGCTGCATCCCATAACCATCTTTAAATACTACTTGGGGATAACGCACTATCTCTGCCCAAGGTACAAGTTCATATTGAGCAAGGGGATGATTCGCGGCAGTCAAAAGTTCGATAGGTTCATCATAAAGGACTTCTACCACCATCTCTCGACCTGTGGTCAGAAAGCGATTATTCATGACAATCGCTAAATCTACTAAACCATCTTTGAGGACTTTGAGGGCGCGATCGCTACCCAAAGATGTTACCCGCAACTGCACATCAGAATAATCACGACAAAACTTTTGTAATATCGGTGGTAAGTAAGAACCACAAACAGAATGAATCGCTGCAATACATAATTCTGGCTGCTTGCCGGCAATTAAATCTCTTAATTCTTGAGTCGCCGTTTCCCACTCTTGACAAATTTTGCGCGCGCGAGGTAATAAACGTTCACCACCTAAAGTCAATTTGGCTTGATTTGTCCGGTGAAATAATTCCAAACCCAAATCAGCCTCCAAAGACTGAATTTGGCGGCTAATGGTCGATTGAGTCACACCACATTTTTGGGCTGCTTTTTGGAAGCTACCAGTTTGGGCGATCGCTAAAAACGCTTGCAACTGCTCTAGTCGCATGGGATATGTAGCCTGAATTACATTTATGGCTCTATTTAAGTTAACGGATTTTGATTTTGATTTTGGTAGAGCTTGTTACAGCTTTTGTTCCCTTTTTAGGAAAATAGTCATTGGTCACTGGCTTTTCTCTACTTTGTCTGCTCATTCCCAATGCCTCATCTAATCGTAAAAATACTGAACCGTTTAAGACTCGAACTATTTGCGTGAGTTAATCAAAAAATTCCTGAATTCTCAAGTCATTTGACACAGCATCAGGATAAATTCATAAAAATTACATTAAGTTTTGTTCACAAAATTGGTATTTATTGTGTCCTCAAAATCATGATTTTGCAAAGAAGCCGTAATGATACTACCATCTGCAAAAAATTATGGTTATATTAATGACATGACAAAATAACCACATTTGAGCGATGAATCGTTTTTCGGGGAACAGCACAAATTTACGTGAGTACGGTCTAGAGCGCAATCGGCTGGCTCAAATGTGTGGTTCTAAGCAATTATTTCGCGATCGCTATGAAATATTACGCATTTTAGGTAGGGGTGGTTTTGGTATCACTTTTATTGCAAAAGATGCGGTATTACCCGGAAATCCCTTGTGTGTGATTAAACAACTCTGTCCCAAGGTCAGTAGTACAAAAGGCTGGCAAAATGCTTGTAAGCGATTTGCAAAAGAAGCGAAAACTTTAGCTCAACTTGGTAGCCACTCTCAAATTCCCATGCTGCTAGACTACTTTGAAGGCAATGGGGAATTGTACTTAGTGCAAGAATACATTCGGGGTTGGAACTTAGTACAAGAAGTCAGAAAAAATGGCACAAAGACAGAAACAGAAGTAAAACAGTTTTTACAAGAATTACTGCCAGTTTTGCAATATCTTGAGCAACATCAAGTCATTCATCGAGATATTAAGCCCCTCAACCTGCTGCGCTGTGCTGATGATCAGCGTATAGTACTAATAGATTTTGGTGCAGTTAAGGACAAATTGCTGGATGAGAGAAATGATTCACTTAATCCCAGCATGAATACTAACTTTGTAGGCACAATGGGTTTTGCACCGCCAGAGCAATTGTCTCTACATCCGGTATACGCCAGCGATATTTATGCACTAGGTATGACTTGCGTTTATTTATTGACTGGCAAAAGTCCTTTAGAAATGGAACATGAGAACCAGACTGGTGAAGTGGGTTGGCATAAATATGTAAAAGTGAGTGATAGCTTCACGCGCATTTTAAATAAAATGTTAAAGTTCTCTGTCAGAGAAAGATTCCAAAAAGCTAGTGATGTAGTGACAGCTTTGAGGGTAGAACGCGACATACCAAACTTGATTAACTGTTTAACTACCCAACCCATCAGAAGTCAACACCCAAAACCAATAGCAACGGCTCAAGAATATATACCACCTATAGCCAGAACCGCGATCGCTATTCGAGAATGGAAAGCTAAACAGCAAGGCAAGCAGTCTCAACGTCTATATTAAGGCAGAAGGCAGACTTGATCAAAGTTTCCTCCCTACAAATGAAAGTTGCCTTTTCACTTAAACCCCTACACTCCCTTTCAAACGAGAGAAAGATTAACTCTGTTTTAGCTTCTAGCCTCTACATCAAGATATTTTATTGCGGAATATTCTATAATCTAGGGAATAATTAATCAGGTAACGAGAAAACTGTTCAGGAAATTGCTTTTAACTCCTGTCTCGTACCAGTTTTTACTAGCATTTACCAGATTTACCATATCAATCACAAAATGGTTAGATCCCCAACTTCCTCAAGAAAGTGGGGGGATCTGGTAGACCAGCAAATTTGTCACGCAGCCGCACTTATCAGAACATGATCTGCTGCTTAAATCCAGACTGTCCAAATCCTCATAATTCTGATGGCAAAAAGTCCTGTCAAAGTTGTGGTACTCCCCTAGTATCCATGTTAAGGAATCGCTTCCGTGTCATCCGAATGCTTTCCGATGAAGGAGGTTTTGGTAGGACTTATCTATCAGAAGATACTGATAAATTAAATGAACATTGTGTCATCAAACAATTAGCACCAAAGTTTCAAGGAACTTGGTCACAAAAAAAAGCGGTAGAATTATTTGCCCAAGAAGCCAAACGCCTACAAGAATTAGGAGAACATCCCCAAATTCCGACGCTGTTGGCTTACTTTGAACAAGATAACTGCTTGTATTTGGTACAACAGTTCATCAATGGACAGAACTTATTAAAGGAGTTACAGCAACGCAAAAGCTATAGACCTGGCGAAATCCAAGCGATTTTGCTGGATATACTACCTGTTTTGAAATTTATTCACGATCGCGGTGTGATTCACCGTGACATCAAACCAGAAAATATTATCCGTTGTCGCAGTGACGGGCGATTAAATCTCATAGATTTTGGTTCTTCCAAGCAATTAACCGCCAAAGTCCAAAATTTCGGAACATCAATTGGTTCACACGGTTACTCACCCCTAGAACAAATTCGGGATGGAAAAGCTTATGCTGCCAGTGATTTATTTGCTTTGGGGGCTACCTGTTTTCATCTATTAACTGGAGTTTCGCCGTTTCAATTGTGGATGGAACATGGCTATGGCTGGGTAACAAATTGGCGACAGTATCTGCACCGTCCCATCAGTCCAGAGTTGGATTTTGTGCTGGACAAGCTGTTGCAAAAAGACCTCAAAGATCGCTACCAAACAGCCGATGAAGTCCTCAAAGATATCACTCCCAAACAGCCACTTGCTTTACCAGCCGCTGGACAATCTTCAGGAAAAATCCCCTCCACCCAAGTACATCAAAAACCACGTTTATCATTTGTACACGGGTTAGTGCGAACTGGTGTTTTAGTGTCGGCTTTGATTCTGTTATTTGGCTTTAGTGAATCTTGGTATTACCAATATCGCCGCATTTACAGCAGTTTATCCTCAAAACTGATGCCCCATCAGCATAATTCAGCATCAGGGGAAACGTTTTTAGTGCAGCCACAAAAACCAATCTTGCGAGAGGTTGCTTTAGCCAACACCATCCCAGGACATGAAAACCTGGTGTCTTCAGTCGCCATCAGTCCCGACAGTAAACTCATCGCTAGCAGTGGAGACGATCGCACTGTTAAACTTTGGAATCTGTCCACAGGTGCAGAAATCGCCACTCTTAAAGGACATTCCGGTAAAGTCAATACAGTCGCCATCAGTCCTGATGGTAAAACTTTGGTCAGTGGTAGTGATGACAACACCATCAAAATCTGGAATCTCAAAACTCGTAAGTTAATTAACACCTTAGAAGGGCATAGCGATGCAATTCATACCCTAGCTATTAGTCCTAATAATAAAACTCTGGTGAGTGGTAGTGATGATAAAACTATCAAAATCTGGAATTTGACCACTGGTAGATTAATCAGTACACTCAGAGGTCATAGATTCTGGGTGAGATCAGTTGCCATCAGTGCTGATGGAATGACTATTGCTAGCGGTAGTTTTGACAAAACCATCAAAATCTGGAATTTACCAGATGAATCTCTGATTCGCACTTTAGGGGGAAATGGCGAAACAGTGACATCAATTGCTTTCAGTCCAGATGGTAATACTCTTGCTAGTGCCAGTCGCGATCGCACCATCAAACTTTGGAATTTAGAAGCAGGTACAAGACTCCGCACCCTCAGAGGGAGTACAGAAACCGTCACAGCGATCGCTTTTAGTCCAGATGGTCAAATTCTCGCCAGTGCTAGCCGCGACCAAACCATCAAACTCTGGAACTTAGAAACTGGTGATGAAATTAGTACTCTTGTGGGACACGAGAACACAGTCACATCAGTAGCCTTTACACCAGATGCTCAAAGTCTAGTAAGTGGTGGTGAAGATAACACTATCAGAATTTGGCGTGTCAATGGTCAATAGTCAAAAGAGGGAAGGGCAGGAAGCAATGCGGTCTTGGGCTTTTGAAGTGAACTACCTACACTGACCTGACGGTACAGTGTAGGCTTCCTGTCCAACAGAAAGCGTAGTAGTAGATTTCTTGCGTCCTCTATTACTGCGACTTATATCTGGGCGACAGGCTTTATCCCCCGTTCCAACTGAATCCTAGTATTTTTATATGACTTAAAAGCGTTTGGTTTTTTCAAGTCGTTCTACTTGCCTGATTTTTTGGTTGATACGCTTGTAAATTGGGGTCTTTTAGGAGATGAAACATCTCTGGGGATGAAGGGGGGTAATCATGCAATTAAAATTACCACCAACCACTTTTAAAGCAACCTCTTAAACTCTTTGGAGTACTCGATTTAAAATCACTCGACCTCTAGGATTAATTACCTGTACACGAATAAAGTAAGGATCACTTGGTCGCCAGGTAACTTGATATCTTGTACCATTATTATTCCAAGTGTAGACTTGACGTTGTTTATTGCCCGAAGCTTTAACTCCACCTAGACTGATATTAGAGCCATTGTTGCGATTTTGTCCGTAGTAATAATAGACATTACTTTGAAAAGATAAATTTACACTCCAGTCTCTATCAACAAATTCTCCTTCAGGATAATCAAATGTGGCCGCTACAGCTTGATGACTAACTGCCACATCAATCATAGCTGGTGCAGAAATGCCTAAAATGGTTGCTAGGGCGATCGCTCTGATGTTCATAGATTAACCTCTGATTAAGCGATATTTGGTATCAATCACTATATAACTTGTCAACTATGAACACAGTGAAACTTTACATGAAAATACTTAAGAATTGCTACAGCTTGTGTATATAAAAATTAATAGGTTGATGTTGCTATGAAACATTCACCATCTAGCTGCAATCATTCAAAGCAGCAGATGCAAACAAGCGATCGCTATCACACTTATTAAGCACTACAGATAGTAAGGAGTATAAATACTCTGTACGAATAAAACTTGCGATCAAAATCAACTATCCATCACTCAGTACAAGTGGATCTGATCAGACTTACTGTCTCTTGTCGTCAAAAGTACATCAGTCTCAATTTAAAATATGTGTAATCTAATTGTATAAAGCTAGACTTTATACAATTAGATTATGTCTACTAGATAGACTTTTTATTGCCTACAGGCAGCTACCAATCCAAAATTCGGACAGAAGCACGGTTGTATTAATGGATACTCAAGATTTAGTTGTAGCTCATGATGATCAAGATATCCTACTGGCGGAAATGATGTGTCAGCCTTTAGTGGTTACTCCCCACACGCCAGTAGTTGAAGCCTTAACGTTGATGAATCACATCAGAACAGGCTATTCACCATCACATGAGGCAGATCAATCTTGGTTACAAACAACAGCCCAAGCTAGTTGTGTATTGGTTATGGAAGATAACCAACTGATTGGTATCTGGACAGAGCAAGATGTAGTCAGATGCAATATGCAAGGGTGCAACTTAGCTCAGATGAGCATGGCTGAGGTGATGACTCATCCTGTAATCACTCTCCAGCATTCCGATGTAAATAATTTTTCAGTACCGCTACAACTATTGAGTCAGCATCGCCTGCGCCATTTGCCTATAGTTGATGATTGCAATCAATTAGTTGGTTTACTAACCAGCGACAGCTTACTACATGGATTAACTAAGTTAAAACTTTCCGCGACTCCAGCAAAGTCAAATTGTCAAGAGTGGATTGCTAGCCAAATAGAAACTTCCGAAAAAAAATATCGCTCTCTAGCAGATAATATGGTGGATGGTATCTACCTAATCAGCCCTGCTCACGAGTTATTGTACTTAAATCCAGCGATCGCTAAAATTTTTGGCAGAGCGCGTGAATATTTCTTCACTAACTACCCCCATAGCGTATTTAATTGCATTCATCCCGATGATCGAGAGCAGTTTATTTCTACTTTTTTTTCTGAGAGTCAAGCACTAAAGAATCAAGAGATCACTTATCGGATGATCAAGCCAGATGGGGAAATTCGCTACATTCGCGATCGTGCTCATACTATTTTCGATGCCAATGGTCAAATAGAAGCTTATCAAGGCATTGTCACAGATATTACTGAAGCTCAACAAGCAGAACAAGCACTTCGCGATAGTGAACGCCGTTATGCAATCCTAGCGGAAAATTCGCCTGTTGGTATATTTTGTACTGACAGCCAAGGTCATTGTCAGTACGTGAATCGCAAATGGGAAGAAATTGCCGGATTGACTCTAGAGGAGGTTTCAGGGACAAACTGGTTACAAGCATTGCATATCGAAGATCGCGATCGCGTCATTCAGGAATGGTACAGTGCCGTTACCAAACAACAACCCTTCCTCACAGAATGCCGCTTCCAAACACCAAAAGGTCAAGTGACTTGGGTATATTCACGCGCTGTACGAGCGATTGATGACACAGGAAATTTTACTGGCTATGTTGGCACACTGACAGATATCAGTGAACGCAGACGCATGGAAAAGCAATTAGAAATGCACAACAGCCTGCTAGCTCGAATTGCCAGAGGTGAGCCATTAGCAGATGTGTTGAATACCCTGATTGCCAGTCTGACAGAGCAATTTGATGAGGCTTTTTTTTGTATTTTATTAGTAGATGAAGAAAATCGTTTGCATCATCAAGCATCTCTGAATTTGCCAGATGATTACATCCGTTTAACTGAAGGTACAATCATTGGTGAAGGTGTTGGCTCTTGTGGGACTGCGGCTTATCGCCAACAAGTAGTAATTGTTTCAGATATTGCCAATGATCCTCTTTGGCAGAACTTTCGAGAAGTTGCCCTGAATTATGGATTGCGGGCTTGTTGGTCTGCCCCGATCATTGCCAGCAATGGCCAGGTATTGGGTACATTTGCGGTGTATTATCGCCAAGTCAAAACCCCCCAGCCCGCTGATATAGAAGCCATCACTCTAGCTGCTTACATTGCTGGCATTGCGATTGAACGGCAACGCGCAGTAATTGCCCTCCAAAGAAGTGAAAGTTTTTTGCGAGCCATATATAAAGATGTAGAACAAGCCATTTTCACAGTCGAGATTGATGATCAAGGTGAGTACCGTTATGGAGGTTGGAATCCTGTTGCCGAGCGTTTTTGTGGCATCTGTGGAGTAGAAGCACAAGGTAAAACTCCCAAAGAACTATTTGGGGAAGCTATGGGGCAATTACTATGTCAAAACTATGATGCTTGTGTCGTATCCGCAAAATCTATTTCATTTGAGGAGTATTTTACTAATCAGGACACAAATTGCAGCTATTGGTTACTAGTCACCCTGAAACCATTACAAGATGAAACTGGAGGAATTTATCGACTCATTGGGACTGCTGCTGATATCACCGCTCGCAAACGTGCAGAAGAATCGTTACGTATCCTCGTGGAAGGTACTGCCACAGCCACAGGCTCAGAATTTTTCTCAGCTTTGGTACGCTATACCGCTAAAGCCCTGAATGTAGCTTATGTAGTAGTCACAGAATTAATTGGCGATCGCCTCCACACTTTAGGCTTTTTTGCCCATGAAGAATTGCAACCTCCCATAAGTTACAACATCGCCTCCACCCCTTGTGAAAAGTCACTAGTGGAGGGGATGTATTACTGCCCACACAGTGCAGTTCAAGAATTTCCCGATGATTTACCTCTTGTAGCAATGCAAGCAGAAAGCTACTTAGGCATAGCACTGCGGGATAATCATGGAGTCTCCATCGGCAATCTGTGCATTATTGATACACGCCCCCTAGAAGACCCAGAACGCATCAAAGCAACTTTGCAAGTGTTTGCAGCCCGTGCCGCCGCCGAATTAGCGCGTCAGCGCGCCACAGCCGCCTTAGAAAAACTGAATGAGCAACTAGAAGCGAAAATCACCCAACGCACAGCAGCTTTAAAAAATAGCGAAGCTCGCTTTCGTGCCACCTTTGAACAAGCAAATGTCGGCATGGTAGAAGCAGATATTCAGGGCAGGTTAACACGGATCAACCACAAATTCTGCGGCATTATCGGCTACACAGAGGTAGAACTGCTGGGAGTCAGTTATAGAGACATTACCCATCCTGAAGACATTGGCATTGATAAACAGCAAATGCAACGGCTTCTAGCAGGTGAAATTCCCTGCTATAGCCTTGAAAAACGCTATATTCACAAACAAAGACACACTGTTTGGGTGTATTTGACCGTCTCATTAGTGCGATCGCTAGCTGGTGAACCACAATATTTAGTTGGGGTAATTCAGGATATTAATGATCGCAAACAGGCCGAAGAAATATTCCAAAAGCAAGCGCAGCGCGAAAGACTGCTCAGGAATATTACCCAACACATTCGTCAATCTCTAGATTTAAAGTTAATTCTCAGAGCAGCAGTAAATGAAGTTAGGCAAACCTTTCAAGCAGACCGCGCCTTAATTTTTCACCTCATGACCGATGGGTCGGGAGTAGTGCTAGAAGAATCCGTTGTACCGGAGTACCCCATCATCGAAAGTATGGTGTGGGAAGATGAATGTTTCCCTCAAGAATGTTATGAATTTTACCGCGAGGGTAATGTCCGCATCGTTACAGATCCTCAACATGATGATTGGGGGGAATGTCTGGCGGACTTTATGCGACAAACGCAAGTAAGATCCAAAATTGTCGCCCCTATTGTGCAGAAAGTGGAAAATAGACCTCCCAGGGTATGGGGATTAATTAGCATTCACTCCTGTGCGACACAGCGTCAATGGCAACCTGATGAAGCTAACTTACTCCAACAAATTGCCAGCCAGTTATCCGTAGCTATTCAGCAAGCAGACCTCTATCAACAAGTGCAAACGGAACTGAGCGATCGCAAACGCGCAGAACTAGCATTATCTATGTTAAATGAGCAACTTCTGAGCGTGAACACTGAATTAGCTCGTGCTACCCGCCACAAAGATGAATTCCTCGCCAGTATGAGTCACGAACTTCGCACACCCCTGAACGCTATCTTAGGAATGTCTGAGGGTTTGCTAGAAGGGGTATTTGGCTCAATTACAGAAAGACAGCAACGCGCTTTGTCTACTATCGAACGCAGCGGTAAACACTTACTAGAACTAATTAACGACATTCTAGATTTAGCCAAAATCGAAGCGGGTAAACTCGAATTGCAAATTACTTCTGTTGCGGTTTGCTATTTGTGTGAATCGAGTTTGACCTTTGTCAAACAACTGGCACATCAAAAACAAATTCAACTCAAACTCAATATTCAAAACACCATTAGAAATATTGCCGTCGATGAACGTCGCATCCGACAAGTATTAATTAACCTGCTAAATAATGCTGTGAAATTTACTCCCGAAGGTGGATCTGTCATCTTAGCAGTAAGGCGAGAAAGAATTGAAGATGGTGGTGTTGCCATTGGGATAGGCAGAAGGCAAACTTCCGACTGGGTGAGCTTTTCAGTGATTGACACAGGCATTGGTATCGCTCCAGAGGATATGGACAAACTATTCCAATCCTTTGTCCAGATTGATAGTCGTCTGAATCGCCATTATGCTGGTACGGGATTAGGTCTGGCTTTAGTACGTCAAATTGCAGAACTGCACGAAGGACATGTAACCGTCAGTAGTGAAGTAGGTAAAGGGAGTTGTTTTACTGTCCGTTTACCTTACATAGACCAAAAATTAATATTGCCTACAGCCAAAGCAGATGTACAATTAGCCTCGACAAGTTTATCAACTATGGAATCGATGGTGTCAGAATCACCCTTGATTCTGTTAGCAGAAGATAATCAAGCTAATATTGAAACTATTTCTAGCTATCTTGAAAGTAGAGGATATAGGGTAATATTAGCGACCAATGGACAAACCGCCGTTGATTTGGCCCTATCTCAAAATCCTAGCTTGATTTTGATGGATATTCAAATGCCAGAAATCAATGGTTTAGAAGCCATCCGCCGCATTCGTCAACAAGCATTAGTCAATGTTCCCATAATTGCGTTAACGGCGTTAGCCATGCCAGGCGATCGCGAAAAATGTCTCCAAGCCGGGGCCAATGATTATGTGAACAAACCAGTTCAACTCCGAGAACTTACAAGTATAATTCAGAACTTGTTATCAAAGTAATATACATTTTAAATGGACAATCAGCCTTCTATTTTAGTTATTGATGATGAACCAGATAACTTTGACGTAATTGAAACCCTACTTTTTCATGAGGGTTATGATTTAAACTACGCCGCTAGTGGTCAGCGAGCTATAGAACGCCTCAAAATCATACAACCGGATATCATTTTATTAGATGTGATGATGCCAGATATAGACGGCATCGAAGTATGTAAAAACATCAAAGCCAATGCTGAATGGCGGCATATTCCCATCATTATGGTTACAGCCTTGACTGCAAAAGAAGATATGGTGCGGTGTGTGGCAGCAGGGGCAGATGACTTTATTAGTAAACCCATAAATGGTCTGGAGTTACGTGCTAGGGTTAACTCCATGCTACGAATCAAGCGTCAGCATGACAGTTTACAAGCATTGCTACATCTGCGGGAAGATATGGTTAGGATGATTCTGCATGATATGCGTAATCCTCTCACCTCAATTTTGCTAGCTACCGAAATCCTACAGTTACCTCACTTTCCCCAGGAAAAACAGCAAAATAAGATTGAGCAGATTGTCAATTCAGTACAACAACTGCAATCTTTGATTGATGACCTATTGCTGATGGCTAAATTAGAAGCTGGCAAAATGGTGTTAAATTTCAGCGAAGTAGATTTAAATGGTCTGTGTATATCAGCATTAACCAGTTTTGAAGCGATCGCATCTCAAAAAAATCTCCAACTCATCAGCCAATTACCCGAACCGCATATTCTTGTGAATTTAGATGCTTTGATCTTCCGTAGAGTCATAGATAATCTATTATCCAACGCCATCAAATTCTCACCGAAAAACAGTCAAGTACTTTTGAGAGCTTATAATTGCAGACCAGATGGTGTGATCATTCAGATTGTTGATTCTGGTGTAGGAGTCAGCGACCAACTCAAACAGATCATTTTTGAAAAATATGAAGTGGGAACACTGATGCCAGAAGTATCACAACTGGGTTTAGGACTAGCATTTTGTAAAATGGCGATCGATGCTCACGGCGGAAACATCACCGTCGAAAATAATCAACCCAGGGGTGCGGTGTTTACAGTCTTTTTGCCAAGAGAATAAAGAAATGGGGGAGACACTGTGTTGGGGAGACACTGCATTGGGCGGCTTTGCCGACTTGTAGCAAGTGTCGTCATTGGGAATTGAGAAAAGATGAGAAAATTAATAACTATTGATTCTTTTCCCGGTTAATCCAAATTCCTCTTAATCCAGCAGCTTTTGCCCCTTGATAGTCTTCTACAATACTGTCACCAATATGCCATGCTGACTCAGGGGAACAATCATGCTTTTCTAAGGCAGCAGTGAAAATTTGGGGGTTGGGTTTAGCTGCACCCACTTGAGTAGAAATTGTCACAGAACGGAAAAAATGACTCAAATCTAACGCTTGCAAGACTGAATAAATTCGAGAATCGAAGTTAGATAATACACCTAATTCAATCCCTAAATGTTTCCAGTTACCGAGAGATTGCACAACATCTGGATAGACAAACCACGGTTCAGCAGTACCAAAGTGAATGTACAGTTCACCAAAAAAACTAGAAAAGTCAGCAAATTGATTGATAATACCTGCACTCTCAAAAGTATTGACAGCAATAGTCCGCCACCACTCAAATTCTTTCTGGGGAATGTCTTCTGATTCCGCATCAGGAAAAATTGGTGGTGGTGCAGCTTTAAAGCTTTGCAGAAATGCTTGATCTAATATTTCAGCGGAAGCCTCTACACCAAATTCTAGTGCTAACTGACTATAAATTTTACCAACGCTGCCTTTGACACCAAAGAGTGTACCCACAGCATCTAAAAAAATAACTTTGGGTCTTTCCATTAAACTTGCTGACAATAAATTTTAATTTGGCTAGTGGAAATTACAGTGGTTAAGGTTTTCCCTCAGCAACTGAAGAAAGTGTTTCTATAATAGGACGAACTAACCAATTAAAACCTACTTTCAGCTGATGATCAAATGTTGGCATTCTATATAAATAAGCCAGACGACGGGCAATATAGGCTAAAGAACCATCTAACTTAATTCCTAATCCTGTTAAAGTGGCGTTATCTTTGCCTAATGCCATCATTTCCCCTAACTGTTGATACCGGAAAGGTAGCAGAGGGCGTTGTGTCAAAGAAGCCCAGATGTTCCAAGCTGCATAGTCGGCTTGTTGAAAAGCGGCTTGGGCTGTGGCGGGAATTTGTTGACCATTCGCGTCGAGACAGTCGGCTAAGTCGCCTAAAGCAAAAATTTCTGGATGGTCAAGGACTTGTAGAGTTGTGTTCGTGGTGACTTGACCACGCTGATTTTGTTTTAAAGGTAGACTTCTAACTACAGGTGCAACCCTTGTCCCTACAGTCCAAATCACTAAATCTACAGGGATAGTATCTACTTGATTCTTGTATTCTAGGGAGATGCTATCTTGGGTAATAGCATTAACTTTGGTTTCCAAATCGAGAAACACACCCCGCGCCTCTAAGGCTTTTTTGGCAGATTCGCGGTTAAACTCTGGGGAAGTTCTTAAAATCTGGTCGCTAATTTCAATTAAACGGAAGCGTCCTCTATCTCCAAGTCTATCTGTCAATTTACAAGCTAATTCCACGCCACTATAACCACCACCAACAATAGCGACGCGAATTTTCTCAGCATCGGATTCTTCTAAAATTCGCAGACGTTCTTCGAGGCGATAAACATCATTAATGGTGCGGAAGGGGTAAGCATACGATGTTGCACCTGGAACTAAATCTAGTGGTGTTTCTCCACCCAAAGCTAATACTAAGCGATCATAAGGAATTTCTGGGCCATCTTGTAAGTGTACCCGTTGTTGGTCAATGTCAATTCCAGAAGCAACTGCTTGATAAAAACGTATACCTGTACCTTGTAACAGTTCTGCAAAGGGAGGGGCAATTTCCCAAGTTTGTAGTTCTCCAGTGAGTAATTCGTACAATAAAGGGGAAAATATGAAGCGATCGCTTTGGTCTATGAGGACAATTTCGGGTTTTTGCTGAGATTCCCAAGGTAATTGACTTAAACGCAAAGCTGTATAGAGACCACCAAAGCCTCCACCAAGGATTACAATTCTCATAGTCTGTTCAGTCATGGTTTCCACGGGATATCCATCCCCGCAAAGCAACTAATTCTAAGTGTAATGATTTATTGCAGCTCTGACTATTAACTAGCGATCTTGTTGCAATAGGGTATAGGGATGTAAGGGAAAATAAATTTTTATGCCGCTTTTATAGAATTTTATGCCACAAAATTGGTCGCAAGAAAGTTACATCAAAGCTTATAAATTTGCTGCACAAGCACATCTTGGTCAAAAGATGCCAGGGTCAGAAATCCCTTATATTATGCACTTGAGTTTGGTGAGCATGGAAGTAATTGCTGCTTTGAGGGTAGAACCAGAACATGATGGAGATTTAGCAATTCAATGCGCTATTTTACATGATACCGTTGAAGATACTCAGACAACTCTTGAGGAAGTAAGAACTACATTTGGTGAATCTGTAGCTCATGGTGTATTAGCATTAACTAAAGATATTTCTGTAGAGAAAAATCTGCAAATAAGAGATAGTTTGCAAAGGATAAAAGCCCAACCCTCAGAAATATGGATGGTGAAATTAGCAGATAGAATCAGCAATCTACAAGCACCGCCATATTATTGGGACAAAGATAAAATCTTACGCTATCGAGCCGATTCTATGGAAATTTATGCAACTTTAAAGGATGCTAGCCCTTTTCTAGCATCCCGCTTGGCTGGTAAAATAGAGGATTATCAGGCTTTTATGCAAAAGTAGAGTCGCCTTTTGTAATTACCCTCAGAAAAGACAATAAATAAAATCCAAACTATTCTTGAATTACGTCGCCCACCTTAAAAGTTTTTCCTGCTACTGTTACTTGATCTTCTGAGCCTAATTTTCGTCCTCGTCGGGTTTCAACCGTACCATTAACTTGGACATTACCATCATTAATCATCAGTTTGGCCTGACCTCCAGTTGGGGCTACACCCACAAATTTAAGAAACTGGTCGAGTTTAATCATAATGAAGCTGAAAAAATAGCGACTAACTACCAATTTTACCCATGCGATCGCCCCGATATTAGCAAAGCGGTTTGTAGAATTTACAAACCGCCTGAGAATTTTAATTCAATATCAAATTAATTGCACTAATTACCGCCAGACATCACAGCTTTGTTATGTATTGCAGGATCTTCTGGTTTTCTGCGCCATTGGCGATCGCTACCTTGTTCATATTCGTTTCTGACACTATTCCAAGCCACATTAGTAGCCCCATCTTCACTCATACCATCTCTTTGGGCTGCATTAAATGCCGCCACAAAAATTTGCTGGGCGTGTTCTGGTAATTGTTCTCTAATTTCTTGTGGTAATTCATCTCTATTTTCGTAAGACATAAACACACTCCGAATAATCTAACTTTGGTTTATCTTAGATACTTAATCGCCTAAGTTTCCTCTTTCTGAAAGTAGAGATTGATAATTACCATACTTTCGACATAATCAATATGAAAGCTATAATCTACAATTCGATATAACCTTGCCAATTAGCTACCATTCTATTACTGACACCTGTCACTTTTTCTAAGTCTTGTAAAGAGGTAAATTTCTGCTGTTGACGGGCTATGATAATTTTTTGAGCTAATTTTTTACCGACTCCTGGTAAACTTGATAGTTCTTCCAGACTAGCTGTATTAATATTAATTGTTTTAATAAATTTATCTGCGCTATTAGGAGCGGAAATTTGTGGACATTGTTTTTGTTCAGCTTGAATTTTAGCTTGAATATTTTCCGGCACACCAACTTTAGCCTTGGTGTAAAGTCGGTTAAATTCTCGCACGTAATGAGCAGCGATATTAGGATTTTCAATGACGATTAAAGTCTCATCATTGGCTTCATTTGCCGCATCTGACCAATTATGAGAACCTGTAATCACTGTTTGTTGGTCAATAACTGCAAATTTATGATGCAATAAATCACCTTTAGGTAATGTTGGTGCACCAACAGTAGTTAGAGGATTTTTCCAAGGTTTGTTATCCAATTCATATTTACATTTATTACTTAAAGCTACACCCATCATATCTAAAGACTCGCTATAGTAACGATAGGCAAATTGGTTGTCAATCAGCGCACGGACAGCTACATTTTGCTGCTGACGATTTTCTAAAATATTGGCAAGTCGCTGTTCTGAAAACACAAACAAAGCCATATCAATAGATTTATTAGATGAATTTAAAGTTTCCCCAATCAATCCATTACTCGTATTAGTCCAAGGTAAACTAGGTGATGTAGGTGAAAAATTTAGGGTGATTTTGTTATCGCCTAATATAATAGTCTTAGGAGGACGTACAGGTTTATTTAAACCAAATTTACTATCTGGTTTACCTCCTACACCATCACCCCACATCAGGTTAAACTCTTCTGTAAATAAAGTGGCTACCTCTGAACTATCAATTTGTAAGAAGTTATTAGGATTTCCTAAGCTGCTAGGATTCGTAAAATCTCCATGAGTATCACTCAAGGTGAAATTTGCCGAAGTGACAATTACAATGCGATTGTCTACAACAATAAATTTGTGGTGCATCAAATTGCTACCTGATGAACCATCTGCTTGGTCATCTATCCACGGTATTTTGGCAGTTTGTAAAATGATTAAAGCATCCCTTTGCTTAATTTCTTCGGGACTGAGTTGATTATCTTGATTTTGGTCTATAAATTTAAAATATTCTTGATACCTATCTTTTTCTCTTGGAGTTAATTTTTTCACTTCCTCAACAGTCAAACTACTCCAAGAACGACTATAGTTATTTTCTAAAATTACCCTGACTTTGACTCCAGCCTTTTGCTGATCACTTAAAGCCTGGGCAATTCCTGGTAAACGTAATTCTTGGACTGCAATATCTATAGTAGATTTAGCTTGAGAAATCGTATCAATAATTTGCCGTTCTAAGTTATCTCCTAGTCGAGTTTGCTGACGGTAAGGTTCTCGATATTCAGTAGACTCAGACTGATTAAAGTAAACTTTCACAAATGGGTCTTGTGGGAGGGCAGGAAGACGCGTATTGTGAGACTGGACTCTTTCACAAGCCGCGATCGCTAATAACAAAAGTAAGACCGAAAATTTCTTGAATGTAAGTAAAATCTGCACGGTAATCTGTTAAAAGTAAATTGGGAGTGAGCATATTTATCATTCCCAAAATCACCTATGCCATAAAAATCTATTCCATCAACCCGTAATCACTCATTTTTTTAAGCTTTCAGCAATTGACTCCTATATGCTGAAAATATAGGTAGCCCGTTTTTTCAATCATTAATGATATGCAAATATATCTAGATTACAGTGCTACTACTCCCACTCGCCCAGAAGCGATCGCAACAATGCAAGCTGTACTCACCCAACAATGGGGAAACCCTTCTAGCTTACATGAGTGGGGACAACGGGCAGCAATTATTTTAGAACAGGCTAGGGTACAAGTAGCGAGTTTAATTAATGCCCCTAATCCCGATGCGATTGTGTTTACTTCCGGTGGTACAGAAGCCGATAATTTAGCAATTATGGGTGTAGCTAGACTAGCCCAAGTTCCACAACACATAATTATTTCCAGTGTGGAACATTCAGCTATTACTGAACCAGCTAATTTACTAGAAAAATGGGGTTGGGAAGTCACCCGCTTGGGAGTAGATAACAAAGGTAGAGTCAACCCCCAAGATCTAAAAGCTGCATTGCGACATAACACAGTTTTAGTTTCTGTGATTTACGGACAAAGTGAAATTGGTACAGTCCAACCCATTGCAGAATTAGGCCAGATAGCCCAACAACATGGGGCATTATTCCACACAGATGCAGTACAAGCCGCTGGACGTTTACCGATTGATGTACAACAGCTACCTATAGATTTACTGAGCTTATCTAGTCATAAGTTATACGGGACACAAGGTGCAGGGGCTTTATATATTCGCCCTGGTGTAGAATTGATACCCTTACTCGGTGGCGGTGGACAAGAGAGGGGTTTACGTTCAGGGACACAAGCATTACCCGCCATTGCTGGTTTTGGAGTCGCCGCCGAACTTGCAGCCCAAGAACTAGCCACAGAAACACCACGTTTAATTAAATTACGCGATCGCTTATTTTCTTTATTAGCCGATGTTCCTGGTTTAATCCCCACCGGCGATTTAGAATACCGTTTACCGCACCACGTGAGTTTCTGTCTAGAATCCGCCGACGGTGAAAAACTCAGCGGTAAAACCTTAGTTCGTCAACTTAATTTAGCTGGTATTGGGATTAGTGCAGGTAGTGCTTGTCATAGTGGTAAACTTAGCCCCAGCCCCATACTCTTAGCAATGGGCTATCCCGAAAAAGCTGCTTTCGGAGGAATCCGCCTTACCCTCGGACGTGATACCACCCAAGCTGATATCGATTGGACAGCAATGGTATTAAAGCAAGTTTTGCAAAGGCTGATCCCGAAGTTATCTTTGGCTGCAAATTAACTCAATTGACTCAGTATTCATACCTCACCTGATACTCACTAGCTTCAACGATATTGCCTATTTGTTGGTCAATACTGCTTTGGCTAAAGTAGATATCTTTTGGATTTCCAGTATCATCTTCCGATATCTCAAAATGAAGTGTGATTTCTTTACTGTCTGGGTTAAAAACTGTTTCCAAGTATCTCAATTTTGAGAAAATGGGAATTTTGTCGCTGTTAACAAATTCGTAGACACTACCCGGTTTAAACTTGAGCTTTTCCATAGTAACCTCCATACAGCTATGGAGCTAATTCTACGCTGCCGATAATTATCCAGACCCTATCTAGATGGGGATTTACAATCTTGATATTACGCCAATCATTGCAATAGTTTGGGTAATGCGATGGGCTACGCCCCGCCTTGGGCTATCGCCTATTTTCTTTGCTAGCCAATGTCCTTGGTTTAATTCCCACTGGTGATTTATAAGACCGCTTACCCCACCACGTTAGTTTTTGTTTAGAATGCGCCGACGGTGAAAAACTCAGTGGTAAAATATCAGTTCGCCAACTAAATCTAGCTGGTATTGGCATTAGTGCGGGTAGTGCCTGTCACAGTGGTAAACTTAGCCCCAGCCCCATACTCTTAGCAATGGGCTATCCCGAAAAAGCTGCTTTCGGAGGAATCCGCCTTACCCTCGGACGCGATACTACAGCAGCCGATATCGATTGGACAGCGATGGTATTAAAGCAAGTTTTGCAGAGATTGAATTTAAATTTATCTTTAGTTCAGCGTTAAATTTTTGTTAAGGCACTAGTATCCCAAACTTAACACAGTCTATTGGTTATGTGCTGATTCAGATTTCAACTGTACTGCTATATTTGACTGCTGCCAATAAAGGGTTAAACTAGTCTTTTGCCGTCAAGTAAAATTTGAAATTTATTTTTTATGTCATTAATTAAATGAATTACAACATATGTAAAAAATACAAATAAAAATTACTACGTGAAGAAAAATACACAAGATTAACACTATTTTATCTTCGACTTCCTGCTTCGTATAAACTCAAACTATTTATTGTAGCTGACTTAGAACATGAAAATCATAAGAAATACAATGCCAATTTCGGATTTATTTAACATGATGGTAAGCGGAGAACTTACCGTCAATAAGAGTTATCAAAGGAGTTCTGGTCTTTGGCCTCAAAATGCCAGATCCTACTTTATTGATACTGTTTTAAATGATTTCCCATTTCCTAAAGTTGTGATAAGACAGACTGTAGATTTAAAAACCAGGAAGACGAAAAGAGAAATAATTGATGGACAGCAAAGATTAACAACTATTAAGGACTATATAGAAGATAAATTTAAATTAACAAATGTGAGTAAAAACTATCAATACTTATATTTTAGAGAACTAGAAGATGATGTTAAGTCCAAATTTTTAGGCTATGAAGTTTCAACGGATACCATAATATCTGCTACAGAGGAAGAAATTTTAGAGATATTTAGAAGAATAAATTCATATACTTTACCCCTTAAAGATGCTGAAAAAAGACACGCCTCTTATCAAGGTTATTTTAAATGGTTTATCAAAGATATCCTTGAAGGATATTCGCCTATGTTTGAGAAATATAAGATTCTAAGTTTAAAAGATATTTCTAGAATGCTGGATGCAGAATTAATTACAGAGCTATGTCAAATTCTTGTGGAAGGAATAAAAACTCGAAGAAGCCAATCTCTAGATAAACTATATAAGGAATATGATGACTCTTTTAGCATTAAAGATGATTTAAGTGAAAAACTTACTGAAACATTAAATTTTATCAAAGTAGAGCTTAATCAAGTTCTAGAAAGTGAAGTATTAAAAAGTTACTCATTTTACTCGTTATTTTCAGCACTTATATACAATAGATATGGAATAGTAAACATATCTGAGAAGGATATAGATAACATAGAACCCATTGGTACTTACACACATGATATAAATCAGTCAATACAAAATATTTTAGAATTATTTAATACAATTGAACAAAGAGATGAGACAAGTAGATACTTTGGATTTGTGAAAGCATCCACGGGTGCAACAACGAGTGAAAAAAATAGAAAAGAAAGGCTTATTTGGCTTGTTAAAGCTTTACAAAATCGACTTAGCCCATAGTATGGAGTGATTATATAGAGTAATTATATATATTCATGCTTCATATGTATCGACTTAGAAAAAAGAGAGCTAGGTTTAGCCAAATTTCAAATTCTTCACTCATTTACTATAATGTTGCCGATCAAGATTCAGATAGAAAGTTTATTTTAGCTACTGGAATTCTTAATCATATATGGCAGAGTTGGAATCATTTCTGGAGAGCATACTGGCTAGCTCATTTAACTGGTGGATATGATTGCAAAAATAAAAAAATATCTCCCTTACGTTGTGGGATGTCTGAACCTGAAGCACTTTATCATCTACTCACATTGATAGGTAAAAAAAAAGCAGGCTCGTCAGGAAGCGTTAAACACTCACATGAAGAAGCAACATGGGGAGATATAAAAATTATCCAGGATTTAGCAGTCTACCTAGCTACTCCAACAAATAATGTTATTAACGCTTCAACTGCTGCTTCGCTTTTTGGACTCACAGTAAAGCACATACAACAAGTGAGGAATTCACAAATTCATATTTCAATGAGTAATATGGTCAGGTTATCATCGGACGTAGTCCCACACTATGTTATTTCAAAGCCTAAATATCCTCACGATATAATTGAAGCTAAAGAGATTAGCTCAGGTAAAATTGCGATAAATTATTGGATAGAAAATATGAATGGCTTTTTAAATTATCTTTGAATTCATGTTTTTACACAACTACTGCTGAAAATCAGAGCCAATCCTGAAACAATAGGAGTAAATACGAAATAGCCATATACAGATTATGTCGGAATTACCGAATACCTTAGAAGATGCGATCGCCCAGGCGCGTGAAGCCACCAAAGCCGCTTTAGCAGATGGTTATAGCCGCATTCAAGTAGAGTTACTGTTTCCAGAACTCAAGTTTATGCCCGTGGCGGAACAATTTTTACCTGTCTTTACAGAATATGAATCTCGCTTGAAAATCTTTTTTGCTGATGCTGGTGCGGCGGCTTTAGCCCGGCGTGATTGGGCAGATAAACCATTTAAAATTTTAGATATTGGGACAGGTAGGGTTGCTTCTATCCAGTCCAAAATCCAGCCAGAGGATGAGATTTTCCTATTTATCGCCCCTACATCTGTAGAAGTGCCGCAACTGGAAAAAATTTGTGAAATAATAGGCGATCGCCCCTTTATCATGTTAAATCCCCGCCTAGAAGATTCCGGTACTGTGGGTATTGGTTACGCCGCCAGACAAACCCGCAAACGTTTCATCAGTACCATTGAATCTTGCTATTACCTACGTCCTATAGATGATGAAACTGCCGTATTCCGTTGCTACCCTAGGTTGTGGGAAATTTGGGTAGAAAATAGCGGTACATGGTCAACAATTGCCGAATTACCAAACAAACCATCAGGTGACGAAATAGATTTAATCCTCGCCAAAGGACAACCGCAAACATCCCCAGATGGCACTGCTGCACCAGGGAAAAAGCCAAGTGTATTTAAGAGTTTGCAACGATTTATTAAGGCTTTGAATAGCTAGGCAGGAAGCAAGGGACAGGGGGAGAAGAAAAATCCAATTCCCCCTTCCCATTCCCAATGTCCAATCAGGCAATGACAGTCACACTACCCGTATCCAAGTCATAACGACCACCCACAATTTTTAACTTGCCAGACTTGATCTGTCCTGTTAAGACCTTTGATCGCTTTAGGCGTTCAATTTGATACTGCACATTTGCCACTACAGCATTTTCAACTGCATCGCCTGGTTTTTTCTTAACTCTTGCTACTGCTGGCTTGATTGCTTTGATAAAGCTACCAATATCACCTGGTACTGATTCATTGTGTACGGCTGCGGTGACTGCGCCGCATCGCTCATGACCCAGCACCATCAGCAACGGCGTACCCAACAGAGCAACAGCATATTCAATACTGCCAAGTGTTTCAGGTGTGGATATATTTCCCGCAACTCGGACATCGAAAATGTCGCCGATGCCTTGATCAAAAATAATCTCTGGTGGTACTCGTGAATCAGCACAACTCAGGATAGTTGCAAACGGATGTTGCGCTGAAGCTACTTCCTGCAATCGTGCCGCATATTGATCGGGGTATTGAGGTTTATGTTCTACAAACCTTTGATTTCCTGCAAGTAGCTTTTGCAGAGCAGCATCAGCACTCAGAGATTTCGGGGTAGCTGGGGTGGAGGCTTGAGCCTGTTCGACCTGCCACAGCAAATCACCGGCTGTTACCATCATTCCCAATGCTCCCGTGACCCCTAACTTTAAAAAGTCACGACGTTCTATAAGATATTTCATGAGATTTATGCACCTGTTATAGTGATGCCACACATTTTACAGAGCGAATCTCCATTACATCCGAAACGTAACAAGTCCCGCCGAACTTGTTCAGTAGTGGTCTAAGATTTTCGATCGCAGGCTTGATTTGCTCTGGAGTACAAAACGCCATGATGTAGACATTATCAAGCATGGTCATGTCTAAATCTTCTGTCGTACCTCGTAATCCTTTCCCCGCCACATTACGAATCACAATGTGACCATGTACACCTGAGTTATCTAAACTTTCTAAAATTTTGCTTAACTCAAAGGAGTTGGCAATAATTTCTATTTTTTTGACTAAGTGCATATTATTACCTCCAGAACAGGTTGATTCCGTAGAGATACAACGGAATTCCCACAATAATATTGAAGGGGAATGTTACTGCCAGAGCGGTAGAAACGTACAAGCTAGGGTTCGCTTCTGGAACAGTCATCCGCATTGCAGCTGGGACAGCAATATAAGAGGCACTGGCACATAACACAGCAAACAAGAGCGAATCGCCTTGGGACATCCCAATGATTTTGGCAATCAGCAACCCAATGCTGGCATTGAGTATTGGAATTAGTATGGCAAAAGAAATCAGAAAAACTCCGGTTTTTTGCAAGTCTTTAATTCTTTTGGCAGCGATTAGTCCCATGTCCAGCAAAAAGAAGGTAAGGACACCATAAAACAAACCTTGAGTAAAGGGTTCTAATACGTGCCAGCCACGTTCTCCAGTTAAGACACCAATCAGGAGACTACCCACTAAGAGAAAAACTGAACTATTAAGAAATGCTTCTTGTAAAACTTCCTTCCAGGAAACTTCCCGCTTGCCATCGGCGGTAAATATATTCACCAGAATGAGACCAACAATAATTGCTGGAGATTCCATCAGAGCTAAGGCTGCAACCATGTAGCCGTCATAATTAATGCCTAGCTCACTCAAAAAAGCACTAGCAGTGATGAAAGTGACAGCACTAATAGAGCCGTAGGTGGCTGCGATCGCCGCTGCATCGTAAGTATCCAGTTTCAGCTTGAGAATAAAAAAGGAGTAAATTGGCACAAAACAAGCCATTAACATGGCTGCAACTAGCGTTAGCACTACCTCCTGAGTGATACCGCTTTTGATCAGTTCTACTCCCCCTTTAAAACCAATCGCAAACAGCAGATACAACGAAAAAAGTTTGGGTACTGGTGCTGGAATTTCTAAATCGGACTTGACGAAAACAGCAGTCATCCCCAAAAAGAAAAATAAGATTGGCGGATTCAGGATGTTGGAAACGATTAAGCTGACATCCATGACCACCCCTCCCCCTGCTGATGCAACTTGCAATTAATCAAATTTTTCATTTGAAAAAATTTAACTTGTTGAATCATCATGTAACGTGTATTGCTACCCCATGTCAATTGTGTGCTTTTTGAAACATGGGTAGAGGCAGGGAGCAATTGCGGAGGAGTAGGGGGAAACTAATGACTAACGACTATAAAAAAATATCCCCTACTTTGAGAATTACAATTGCGATCCAGAATCTATCGCACAGCCCAAGTAGAGGTTAAATATAGTTTGATCTTGATAATTACTTGACAGACACGGCATCAACATCAACGGTGTTGTCAGTAGGGATAGAATCTGTAGGGATAGAATCTGTTGATGTGGTAGTTTCACCCTTGCGAGCTTTCCAGCCTTCAATGACCAGCCCAGATACCTCAGTAACTAATATGGTCAAAAGCAAAACGTCATCCACTTGACCCAAAACCGGTAAAAAATCCGGTGCAATATCGATTGGGCTGAGAATATAAACAATTGTACCTAAAATCACCCACCAACGGTATTTGGGGTTGCGTAGCAAACCACGATACCAATTATACAGAGATTGGATTGAGAAGTTCATGTTTTAAGCCTCCAGTTAACTTCAATTTTGACAAATTATGCTATATATTCCCGGTGGGAATAACCGTCCTAGTTAGTTGGGAATATGCTAATCACGACATTTCCAAATACCTATCCGTCGATTCTGTACAAGAGTATGTTAATTGTGCATTAATCTCTAGAATTAAAATGCTTTGGGATAGTTGCTTCAGCAATGGAGGGAGGAAACTTTAACAGTGGATATTTTAAATTTGTTCAAAGAAGGCGGGCCAGCCATGTGGCCTTTACTGGCCCTGTCGATTTTATCTTTGAGTGTGATTTTTGAGCGTCTGTGGTTTTGGTTGCGAATTTTGACGCAAGAAAAGGAAATTGTCGAGCGGGTATTAGATGCAGCCCAAGATAACTGGGAATTAGCGTCAGAGATTGCCCAAAGAGCAACAGATCAACCAATTGGGCGTTTTCTCTATGCTCCTTTACGGTTACAAAAAATTGATGCAGAAACCTTTCGGTTAGCACTAGAATCTACTGCTGAAGACGAATTAGCAGGGATGCGACGTGGTGAAAAGGTCTTAGAAGCGGTAATTACCCTTGCGCCACTTTTGGGATTATTGGGTACGGTTCTGGGTTTGATCGATACTTTGAAAGCAATTAATATCGGCGATATCGCCACTGGTGGAGGTGCAGCCGCAACTAGAGGTATTGGCCAATCTTTAATTAGTACAGCTGCGGGATTAATTGTGGCGATCGCTAGTTTGGTATTCTACAGATTATTTCAAGGTTTTGTAGTCAATCAAGTCAAGCTTTTTCATAAAGCAGGGAATGAATTGGAATTACTTTATCGCCAATTCCCACCTAATTTTACCAACAGCACATCAGCAATGTTGTCAGAAACAACAAGGGATAGTTACACTCCATCAAGTAAACCCAGTACCAGCAGATTCCCTCAGCCACCAGAACCACCAAATCAAAGTTAAATGGGCATGGAGAAGTAAAAAGTCAAAAGTCAGAAGTCAAAAGGTAAAGGATTATTTTTTTATTTTTGCCTTTGACTTTTTTACTTTCTAATCCCCAATCTCCAGTTCCTACTCCCTCAAAAAGAAGATGAAAGTTAACCTTAATAAACCTGTCGAAGAAGTTCAAATTCAACTGATTCCTTTAATAGATGTAATTTTTTGTATCTTGGCATTTTTTCTGTTAGCAGCTTTACAATTTACTAGACAACAGGCGATAAATGTTGATTTGCCCCAAGCTACTACAAATACTGCATCTGAAATCAATTCAGCAGGCGCTCGTCAGATTATTACGATTAACGCTGTAGGCAACATTTATGTAGAAGACCAACAGGTGCAAAGAGCGGAATTACAAGATAAATTAAGGGAATTTTTACAAGCCAACCCTAATGGTATTTCAATTTTGAATGCTTCTCGTACAGCCACTTATAATGATGTGATTGAAACGTTAGATTTGTTACGACAAGTAGGAGGCAATCGCGTCTTTTTAGGAATTATACCTACCTCTTCTGCACCCAGCACTGATTCGCTATACTCTCCCAGCACACCCAATTTCCCTGTTGCACCGGGTACAGTTCCATTACCAGAAACTAATCCCAACGCTCCCACAATCCCTAATCAATTTTCTTTACCGACAACACCCAATCAACCACCAACAGGTCAAGGTATTTCTCCCATCGTTCCTAATGTCCCTGCTGCTACACCAGCAGCACCTGAAAACACCAACTAAAGAAGATAAAAGGCAAAAGGTAAAAACAATAATTTTTTGACTTTTGCCTTTTTATGCACCATGCCCAATTTCTCAAAACCTAAAGATATCTAGAATAAATTTTAAATAGATAAAAAACTCTGGTAACTTACAAATAATCGGCCGATGTGAAATTTATCTATCGATAGACTTAATAGACTCAGGAATTTATCGCCAAGCACCATTCACGTTTCAGGGGTTGAAGGCAATGAATGAGATTGTGACGCTGTTAATTGTTTGGGTGGTGACATCTATCAGCTTGTTGATTATCAGTAAGTTGCCTTTGGGCGTTGAAGTTGATACTCCACAAAAAGCAGTTATTTCCGCAGCTGTTTTAGGTATTGTAACGGCAATAATCAGGCCTATTTTACGCTTGATATTTGCTGTACCCGATATACTCACCTTTAATCTTCTATCGGGTGTGTTCACATTTATGATTGCCGTTGTTTGTTTTAGTATTGCTGCTTGGTTAGTAGAGGGTTTTCGCCTGCGCTTCGGTATTTGGAGTGCTGTGCTAGGGGCGTTTGCACTCACTTTAATCAACAGCTTGATTTACAAGATTTTAGGTATTTTTTAGGCATAGAAGCCAAAAGTCTATAGTATACAGTCCCTAGTCACAGGTTACTCATACCAAGTTATTGCACTAATGACTAATGACTCTTGTACAGACGCGATGAATCGCGTCTCTACCAACTATTGACTTTTGTACAGACACACGGACGCTTGTAAGAATGGCTTCTCGTCAGAGAATATTTGCGTCTCTAGCAACTATTGACTATTCATTAGAAGTTGGAGGAGCAACTGGAGTACTTGATTGTTGTTGACGTTGCTCGCGCTTTTTGCGATCGGCTGATAACATATCAGCCATCACAACCAGTGCCTGTGTCATTTTGTCTAAGTTGGAACGGTATAAGTCTAAATCCTTAGTAAGTTTTTCCTCAGACAAATGCAAGCCATCAGCAATTGTTTTAAGTGCTTCAGTACGCTGTTTTTCGTCTTTCACTAACTCAGAATCAGACAGTTCCAGCAAAGTGAACAAACCGATCGCAAACAACCGACTGTATTTAAAGTTAGGATTGTTGGCGATCGCTTGCAATTGGGCTTGCAAATCAGCATCTTGCTGTAAATGATCAGTTTGACTTAGCCACGCTATTAAATCATGAGCTGGTAAGCTTTGAGCTACGCTTTTTAAGCGTTCAGCATCATGTCTATAGCGTTGTGGCTCTTGCTCTACAGCCTGGCATATAGCATTAAAAATCGATTCTTTATCCCGTTCGGGTTTGTAGCCTTCCATGAAGCGGTCAAAGGTAGTGACAACGCCCAAGGCATAAACGGGATTGTAGCTAAAATCTACATTTACTAACAGCAGGTGCATTTCTACCATTAATTCCTCTACTACCCGACGATAAATTGTGTTAATTGGCCGAGTATGAAGAGTGTAGAAAGTTCGCTTTGTATCAGAGACAGTACGGACGTTATTCACAAAGAAAATCTTAACGGCGACGTTATCTTATTTTGTACTTTAAAGGCTACTTTGCCAAGTTGGGCTTTCCGTATGCGGAGGAATTAGCTTCGGTATCTACCAATCTGCTGCTAACTGCCAAAGTATACAGGTCTATAGACATTGTTTTAAAATACGTGACAACACATTGAGGATTTTCCGTCTGTCCAAGGTCAATATCTAGAGCAATTTTTTCCAGAATTTAGTAGCGTCCACCAAGAATATGACCTACGATACCCAGTCACCAATGTCTTCTGGAATTTTTATACTATTTCTCTACAGAAACTAAATTAAATCATCTTCTTGAATATTCATGAGTGTTTCACGCCATTTAGTCAACTTAGGTCAGTACCTAGCTGGAGAATTTGATAATCGGGAACAGGCGTTAGCTGAACCAATTTGGTATGTTCATTTGCGCTTATGGCAACGACCAGTACAGCTATTTACAGACGATAGCATCACAATATTTGCCGAACAAGCCAATATCGTGAATTTAGACCGTCCTTATCGCCAGCGTATTCTAAGGGTCATGCCTAGCAAATATGATACATCACTACAAGTACAATACTACATGCTTAAAAATCCGAGTGCCTTAGCTGGTGCAGGTTGCAACCCAAATCTACTGAAGACACTCACTCCAGACCAATTAGAATTATTACCAGGTTGTATTCTCAAGGTGACTCAACAGGAAGTAGCTCTTAACCAATATCAATTTATTGCTACTCCACCGCCTGATACGCGTTGCACTTTTACTTATCAAGGGAATACTATTCAAGTTTCTTTAGGATTTGAAATTACTGAGACAGCCTTAAATAGCTACGATAAAGGCATTGACCAATTGACGGGTAAAGCGACATGGGGAGCAATTCTTGGCCCTTATCGCTACACAAAGCGAGAACAGTATGCAGTTTTAAGTGCTGAGTGCTGAGATAGAATAACCACTCAAGAATCAGCACCTTCATGACTTTGCATGGACTTAACTGGCAATACTGCGAGGTACACCTTCTAAAGCTTCCTCTTCAGTTTCAAAGATTTCAAACACTGTATCCATCATAGTGACTTCAAATACAAGTTTTGCTTCTGGATGGACGTTACATATACGGAAACTGCCTTTGACTTTATCCGCATCACGCATACCAGCAACCAAAGATGTCAGACCGGAACTATCGATAAAATTTACTTGACCAAGATTCACCACTACATGACGGCTGAGTTTAGAAATACACTCCTGTAACTTCAGGCGAAACTGCCAAGCTGTGGTGATATCCAAGCGACCTGCTGGTGTCAAGACAATAACTGTATTACCGTCTTGAGTTGTATAGGTGGTTTGTTCTATTTGAATCACTAAGCCCCCTGCGGCACTTATCTTAAAATTGACTGTGGTTAAGTAATACCAATTCGTAGTTAAAAAGGTAAGATTCCATCCCGGTTTCCCAAGTTGTATCTGTAATTACCCCTTGGCAGAATTGGTACTGGTACAGCAAGGTGTGTATAAAGTCATCGTGCAAAAAACTCGAAAAGCTTACAAAATCAGCTTCAATTCTTTTGATTTTTGACTTCTTACATTTGCCTTTGTGTACTAGCCCTGGAATTGATGAGCTAAAGCTCAGTCTAATGAACAATGATACTACCCTGGAAAAAGTAGTAAATTATTTAACCCATCAACTACAGGACTATTCAGTGCTGAAACTTGAATTTAACAAGATACAGCTAAATTTGTCACCTTTTTTTTAACTAGGTGCTTACCTTTAGTAGTTTAACTCACCAAATCTGTGCTGAGTACCCGGACAAAATTACTGAGTCAGCAAGACGAATTTTTGGGATCTTTATGTATTGATGAGTAAATGATGACTACGCTAGGTGAGTAACTATCCCACAGTTCTAATTTTGGGGTAAACCCTTTTGTCGCCACTCATTTTTCAGTGCTACTTACTGGGTTGCCAGTTAATCCAATCTTGGGGCTTGAGAAAAGTATTATACAATTCCGCTTCGGGAGTATTAGGTTCTGGTTGATAACCGTATTCCCAACGTACTAAAGGCGGTAAAGACATCAAAATAGATTCTGTACGTCCATTGGTTTGCAAGCCAAAGATTGTACCTCGGTCGTACACTAAATTAAATTCGACATATCTACCCCGACGGTAAAGTTGGAAATTGCGTTCGCGATCGCCATATTCTATTCCATGACGGCGTTCAACAATGGGTACATAAGCTGGTAAAAACGCCGCACCCGAACTCTGTACAAAGCCAAACAAATCTTCCCAAGTGCGTTGTGCGGGAACTCCCACTTGGTCACTGTATTGGGCGGCTTCACCTTTGGGGTCTGGTCCACGGTACAAAACCCCTTGACCATCTTGATAATCGAAAAATAAACCGCCTACACCCCGTGTTTCACCCCGGTGCTTGAGGTAGAAATATTCATCACACCAACGTTTAAACACCGAGTAATACTCTGGGTGATGTTGGTCACAAGCTTGCTTGAGTGTCTTGTGAAAATGGGCTGCATCTTCTGCAAAGGGATAATAAGGTGTTAAGTCCGCGCCGCCACCAAACCACCATACGGGGCCAGCTTCAAAATAACGGTAGTTGAGGTGAACTGTAGGCACATAAGGGTTACGGGGATGTAATACCAAAGATGTACCGGTGGCATAAAAGCCGTGACCTTCTGCTTCTGGACGCTGTTTTAAAATAGAGGGAGGCAGATGAGAACCCCAAACTTCAGAAAAATTTACACCAGCTTGTTCAAATATTGCACCGTCACGCAGTACACGCGATCGCCCGCCACCTCCCTCTGGACGCTCCCAACTATCTTCATTAAACGTACCCACACCGTCGAGTTTGGCTAATGAGTGTGAAATTTCATCTTGTAAACTTTTCATAAAATGACTGACACGCGCCTTTGCGTCAGTCCCAGGTAAAGATGTGGATAATTTTGCTTCTACAGTTGGGGTTTGCGAATTAGTTACCATGAGACTCCCGAACTAAATTACATTTTTCAAAACAGCCACAAATTCCCATTGTAAAAATTTGTGGGTAGCACGAGCCAAAAATGAGGATCAACTTGCCCAAACACCTTTTTGCTTGTTAAACATTTACATGATCATTGGGCGTGATTAGAGTTATTTTCCCTCAAATGCGTATAGGCTTGTATATTGATTAAATTTTTGTTGTACTTCTTGATGGGAACATTCTGGTATCAACACCAGACTCCTGGTGAACTAGCTGAGTGCAGTGAATCACAGTAGCAGACTATGCCAGAGTTACCAGCAAGTGTGTAACGAGGAGGATTGACACATGAGAGCTTGGTTATCCAAATTCGTCCACCGCAAGCACCGTCGGTTGTGTGTTTCTCTGGTACGAACATATCGAGAAATTAGTTCTGCTTCTGTAGATGATCTTTGGCAAAAGGTAGTTGACTTAACTGATGTTTCCTGGCACCCGCTACTTAAAAGTACCAATGTCCCCTATGGATTAGTACCCAAACCTGGATTAATTTACCAAGCGGTGACACGCTTTTCACCAATTCCCATTCGGATTTTTGTGGAACGAGTCAACCCTAGAGAATTGCTGAGTATCAGAATCATGGCAATTCCTGGTGTGGAAGAACGGGTGACTTACCAAGTAGAATCTACCGTTTGTGGTACTTGTTTATCCTACTCAGTCACCCTTCGGGGTTGGTTATCTCCTTTAATTTGGTCGTTATCTCGTCCCTATGTAGATCGTGTGGCACGTTCTTTAGTGGAATCGGTAGAAAAAGCCACTTTTGTCAGCGTTCCAGGACAGAAAAAACCATTGCATGGGATGGGGGAATGGTGATTGGGGGATTGGGGATTAGGGACTGGGAGAAAAGAAACAAGTCAAAATTCAACAGCTATGAATTCTTATTCCCTACACCCTTACACCCCTATACCCCTTCCCCCTAACTTCTTATTTCTTTACTTTTAATTGTTGACTTAATGGCAACTAGTGGTTTTACTAAGTATTTATTCCTACTTTTGGGGTGGTTTTGAGTGCAACAATCACCTAAAAAATAAAAAAAATCCCGAAATCTATATAAATTAATGGTTTCATCTATCCACTTCTGGCTTGAACACCTTAGAATGATTCATTGAAAAGTCGAGCCGATGGGATTTACAGGCATTTTGAGTAAAAATACTCCCCAAGGACGATTTTTGTGTTACGGAAAACAGAGATTTCGGTAAAGATGCGACACAGTGCATCTAGAAAAAATCTCCACTAAAACTTAAGGAGTTCCAAATGAACAAGGGTGAATTAGTTGATGCTGTAGCTGAGAAGGCTAGTGTGACTAAAAAGCAAGCTGATGCCGTCTTAACTGCGGCTTTGGAAACGATTATTGAGGCTGTTTCCTCTGGCGATAAGGTAACGCTGGTAGGTTTTGGCTCTTTTGAATCACGGGAACGCAAAGCCCGTGAAGGTCGTAACCCCAAAACTAACGAGAAGATGGAAATTCCTGCGACTAGAGTTCCTGCTTTTTCTGCTGGTAAGCTATTTAGAGAAAAAGTTGCGCCCCCAAAATCATAGGCGTTCCTGTTAGGAATTTTGATTTAATGCGGCAACCGGCTCATGGGGGAAATTTAGCTTGGGCAGCAGCACTAGCAGGCTGCCCAAGTGATGCTATTGTAGATTTTTCTGCGAGTATCAGCCCCCTAGGCCCACCCAAAAGTGCGATCGCTGCTATTCAATCGCAAATGGTTAATCTCAGGCACTATCCAGATCCAAATTACAGTGACCTGAGATTAGCTTTGGGTAACTTCCATCAACTACCGCCAGAGTGGATTCTGCCGGGCAATGGTTCAGCAGAGTTACTAACTTTGGCAGGTAGGGAATTAGCAGAATTGGCCGCAACTATGTTATTCACTCCAGCTTTTGGCGACTACTACCGCACCCTGGCGGCTTATCACGCTAAAGTTCTGGAGTTTCCCCTTTCTTTAGAGACTAGGGACTGGGGACTGGGGACTGGGACTTTAAAGGAAACGACAGAATCAATTTTTCCCTTATGCCCCTACACCCCTACACCCCTACACCCCTACACCCCTACTAAAGACTGCGCTTTGTTACTCAACAATCCCCACAATCCAACAGGCAAAATATTCTCACGGCAGGATATTCTGCCTTACTTGGAGGAGTTTGCTTTGGTGGTGGTGGATGAAGCTTTTATGGATTTTGTGCCTCCCGACGAGGAACAAAGCCTGATTTCGCTGGTATGGGAATATGCAAATTTGGTAGTGTTGCGATCGCTCACAAAATTTTACAGTCTCCCTGGTCTCAGATTAGGATATGCGATCGCTCACCCCGACCGCCTGCGTAAATGGCAGTCATGGCGTGACCCCTGGCCTGTGAACACCTTGGCAGCAGCAGCAGCAGTTGCTGCCATTCAGGATCAAGAATTTCAATTCCAAACTTGGCAATGGCTACCACCTACACGCCAGCAACTATTTCAAGGTTTAACCACTCTCCCCGGATTAAAACCCCAATCTAGTGCTGCTAACTTCTTACTAGTGGAGACACAGCAATCGAGTGTGCAGTTACAGCAACAATTACTCCAGCACCATCAAATTTTAATCCGCGATTGTCTCAGCTTTAAAGAATTAGGCGATCGCTTCTTCCGTGTAGCCGTTCGTTCTGAAGCTGATAACCAACGTCTGTTAGCAGCGTTGGATGTAGAGAGTAGGGGTGTAGAGAGAAGTCCGAGCAGAGGCTTCCTCTGATCGGAACTTCCCTGCGGGACGCTACGCGAACGGAGGTTGTAAGGGTTGTAGAAGAGAAGAAAGAATCCAATGCCTCATCCCCCATGCCCAATTCCCATTGACTAATGACTATTAACTAATGACTCTTGACTACGATGTTGTAATTATTGGTGGTAGTTTAGCTGGACGCTATGCGGCTTTAGTAGCTACCCAGTTAAAAGCTAAAGTTGCTTTAGTGGAATCTCAGGTAGATTACGGGGTAATTTATCGCCAGGCTATGGGAAAAATTGCTCACCTTGCCCAGCCTGCGGATAATTTAGCTAATTTTGGTATTTCCGCCATCAATGTGAATGCAGCCGAAAAATCCCCAATTTCTATGAACTGGGCAGAAGCCATGCTGTACTCCCAGGGTGTTGTGGCTAATATTCAAGAACAGACATCTCCATCTGTATTAGCGGCGCAGGGAGTTGATGTGATTTTTGGTAATGGTCAATTTTCAGATAAGCATGATTTAGCATTTGCAGTTAATCAACGCCGACTGCGGGGACGCACTTATTTACTGGCGAATGGTTCTCGTCCAGCTATTCCAGAAATTGAGGGATTGCAAACCACTGGCTATCTAACTCTAGCTAATATTTGGCAGGCTTTTAAAGCCCCGAAACCGCCCCAAGATTGGGTAATTCTAGGTGGTGTTCCCCAAAGTATTGAAATCGCCCAAACTCTGGCTAAACTGGGTTGCAGAGTGATTTTGAGCGTTAAGCATCCTTATGTAATTCCCCATCTTGACCCAGAAATTTCCCAATTACTACTAGCGCAGTTAGAGGCTGACGGTATAAGAGTTTTAACAGAGAAAATAGTTAGTCAAGTTAGACAAATTGATGATAAAAAATGGCTTCAGATAGGAGATAAAGCCATTGAAGTTGATGAAATTTTAGTCGCAACTGCACAGCAACCTAATATTGAATCTTTAAATTTGTCAGCAGCAGATGTAAAAGTTCATCAGCAGCGTTTATTAATTAATGAAAAACTGCAAACTACTAACCACCGTATTTATGCTTGTGGTGACGTAATTGGTGGTTATGATTTTGCTAATATCGCTCAATACGAAGCAAGAATTGCAATTAAAAATGCTCTATTTTTACCTAGATTAAAAGTTAATTATGCTAATATTCCTTGGGCAATATTTTCTGAGCCAACACTAACACGAGTCGGTTTGACACAAGCACAAGCACAACGCCGATATAGTCCCAAAGAAATTATAGTTTTGCGAAACTATTATAAATCTGTAGCAGCAGCACAATTAGAAAATCAAATAACAGGTGTTTGTCAGTTGATTGTTTTGCGTAATGGCAAAATTTTAGGAGCTACGATTTTTGGACAGGAAGCTAGAGAATTAATTAATCTGATATCTTTCGCTATGAATCAAAAAATCCACGTTCAGCATCTAGCGAATTTATCGCCTATTTATCCCAGTTTCTCAGAAGTTTTAGAAACAGCAGCCAGAGAATGGAGTAATCAGAAATTACACAATAATCTAGCTAGACAAGAGTGGTTAGAAGGTTTCTTCTATTTTCGTCGCAATTGGAATTTGTGAGTGACATGAAGCATAATCAGCAGAGGAGAAAAACTCATGAATAATCACCAATTATTTGCCTCTCTCATTGTTGCGCTTGAAGTTTTTTTCTGAGAAAGATACACTCCCAATCCCTTGAATGATACCACGACCAATTAAACCTAAACCGCGACCGATAATTTGGGTGAGAACGAAGACAATACCACTACCCAAAAAGGCTAATACTGATTGTAACCGGGGAGCGATCGCATCTCGTATTTCTAGTAGCAATGTTACTACCAAAGGAATGCCAGTCAGACGGGCTAATTCTTCATTGCGGGGAGCATAAACGGAAATTGTGGCTATCCCGCGCGGTGCAAAAACAAAAAGTTCATAACGGCTTTCAAAAATCTCTCTCGCTTCGTTGACATAAGTATTTAAACGGTATCTCCACGATAAATCATTTCTAAACCTTTCAATTTCTCGTGTAGAAATTAACTGGCGATCGTAGAAATCTTGTTTGATTTGTTCTACATCGGCTAAAGAGTTGAGTAAGGGTTGTACCACTGCATTAGCCACTTGAATTAACAAGTTTTCTAGCATGATTTCAGCTTGGGCATTAGCTTGCGAAGTCCCTGCGGGGTATGAAGTATTATCTATTTTTAAATCTGTTTGCAATAACAAGTAGGATAATAATTCACTAACTAACGGAATTTTATTAAGAATTGCAGTTTGAACAATTGCAGAATTTTGTAATAAGACATTAACGATTTCTATACTACGGTTGCCTAGATTAATTCTGGAAAATTTACCGAAAAAGTCTGTAATTGTAGATTTCCATAAATCATTTAAAATTATAGGTTGCAATTCTATGAGTTGATTCACGGTAATTTGAGCTTCGCGTAAATCATCTAGTTGCTGAGACAATTTCTGGAGAACTAAGTACAGCAATTCTCGTTTTCTATCTTCACGAAATATATCTATTTCTAAGGGAATATCAGAAACATTTTTTAAAGAAAATTGCAGTTTATTGATACAAGCTGCAAAGAGGGTGGACTGTAATACTCTGGGACTTAAAAGAGGTATTGTAGCTAATACTGTTTGAGCATCTGGGGTCACAATATCACTATTAGGTGCAGGTAATACAGGTAATGGTGACGAAATTGAAGGAATAAATTCTGGTTGCCGTTGTTGTTTTTCTTGGGGTGCTAATAACAATTGATTGAGTAACCAACGCGCTGTTAAAAGTTCTCGCCGCTGTCCGGCTAAAATTGCTCTATCTAGGATTGGTAAACCAGGAATTTGTAATTGCTCTGTAACTGCTTTTAAAGTAATTTCAATGTAACCAATCCCTGACGAATATAAATCCTGGCGCAATTTTGCTAAGGGTAAGCGTGATGCTATGGTTTGAAGCGGTGGATTTAATTCTGTATTGGCCGTTACTTCTGGCCAATAGGAATTACCATTAACTAATGCTGTCATTGCTGTCACCAATTCCGCCAAAGCAGTCCCTTTCGGACAGTAACCATCTGCACCAAAAGCCTTAGCTGCGGTGATGATTCCGGGTGCTTGTACGGAACTGAGGAGTAAAATCGGCAGTTGGGGATAAGAGGCTTTGAGTTGCTGAATTAGTTGTAAACCTTGTTGTTGCGTATCGGTTGAGCGACTATCACCTAATTCTAAAACTACTAAATTCACTTGGTTAGGGTCTTTTTGGGCAATCTCTGTTAAAGCTTGCAAAGCTGCTGTATCTGTGGCGGTTTCCGTTACCACTTGGATATGAGGTATCGCCTCTAAAGCTACCCGTAATCCCAAACGAAAGATAGGATCATGATCAATTAATACTAATTTTAAAGGGCGATCGCTCATAGTTTACCCACATACATCAGCACTGTCTTGTCCACTCCATACCCAGAAGTTTGAGTCCTCCTCATTGTCTCCTGTTTTCGCCCCTAAATAAATGGATGATAATTGGCATAGGCAATAGTTAACAATGTAATTAAATGAACCTCAGTATTAGGCATTGGTTGGCAGAACGTCAGCTTACTATCAGTGAAACTTCTAATTTGGCAGTTGAGCAATTAGCAGGGATTACCTACCGTATTGTCCAGGATATGGAATTTAAAAGCCTAATACCGTTAGATATTTGCACTCTTGCCGAAGTTCTGGAACTACCTCTATATACTGTTGAACAAGAAATTACAGTTATTACTTTATTAACCGAAAGTTTGCTCCGTAGTCTGAGCCAAAAAAAGGCATTAAAACGGAATGAAGGTACATGGTTAGCTTTTCAAATTGCCTATCTACAAGCTTTACAACAAGTTTTACACCAAGAAACCATTTTATACAGACCTTGGCTGAACCGTGCCAAAATTCCTTATCGCACAGCAGTTCTTCAAGATGTACAACTCCAAGGTTTATTAAAAACTCTCTCGCCGGGTAAATTGACAGATACCCAAGCTGAACAAGCTTTATCTTTAGTGGCAGACTCATTACTCGTACAACAGATGAATTATGCCACTATTGCTTGGTTCGTCGCCAATGGTGCAGAGGATTTAGAAGCAAAATTGTTTACTCAACGGTTAACACATTCACTACCAGGATATTTACTCGCAGTTATTGCCCAAAATGCCCTACCTTTAGCTCAATTGCAAAAATTTTTCCGTTTGGGGACACCTGGTAATATCTCTAGTTCAGAATTGGGTGTAACAGTAGCAGACAAAATTGATCTTCAGCGAGAAAATTACCGTGCTAGTTTGCTACAAGCCTTGAGTACTCCCTTGCTGATGGAATCTTTTGCTCTGAAAGATATTTACATTCCTGTAGCTGGAAGACCACAAACAGGTGATGATGAGTCACCCGTTGATTTAAAAACATGGGTACAGAAACAGTTAACTGATTTAGAAACTGTGACTGTGATTGAATCTAAACCAGGCTATGGTAAAACTAGTTTCTGCCAGATGTGGGCGGCGGAAGTAGCACGGGAACTTTACCCGTCTTGGATGCCAATCTTCATTCGTTTACGAGATATTAGATATGGCAAAAATTTGATTGAAACTCTCAATTCTGGTTTAGCGTTCCAGACACCTACTCATCTGGCCAATTGGCTAGATGAAAATCATCCTCGTTGTGTGTTGCTACTGGATGGATTGGATGAATTACCTCCTGCTATTCAGACTCAAAGAATCAAGACAAGTTTTATTCAACAATTAATTGAATTTCAAGCTCAATATCGACATAAGATTGTGTTGACTAGTCGCTCTGGCACGATGCAAGCCATTGCTCCTGAAATACTACTACAATTGCGACGCATTACTATTGAGCCATTAACAACCAATGAACTGAAACAATGGTTTCAACAATGGACATTAGTCCAATCATTACCCGTTGCTCAAAACTTTTTTACGTTTTTAAAACAGGCAGGGTTATTTGTTAGTAAATCTAAGTTTCCACAACTCTCGGCTTGGGTACATCAACCATTGATGTTGTATTTGTTGGGTGTATTACATCGGGATGGGTTACTAGATGATGGAATATTACAGTTAGCTTATGACCAAGCAAATAACCATGATTCTTTGTTATGGGAAATCCATCATCGCCTCCAGCAATGGTTATTTGCCTATCCCTTAACTAGCAATATCAACACTATCCTACAGCGTTCAGGATCAGCACATATTCACCGTACACCAGAAGCGATCGCCGGTTTACTAGCTGGTCATCATCCCCAAGATGTAATTGACCAAATACAAGCCATATCTCTGCAAATTTTACACAGCGATCGCCATCAAATTACCCTGGAATCAACCCCAAACATTAATTTGCCTGCGTTTTATTTGCACAAGCGGCAGAAGTTAGGGGAGAAGAAACAATTCAATACCCCAATGCCCGATTCCCAAATCATCGAATTCTCTCACCCAAAAATAGGGACATATCTCTGCGCTGGGGCTGTGGCTAGTCAATTACACATGTTGACGCAGTGCCAAAAAGATATTTACGGTACAGAGAATTTTTTGATTGATACTCCCAATCGTCTTGCCCAACACCTTTATAACTTGCTGGGTTACGGTATTCTTGCTCAGGACATTATAGAATTAGCGATCGCTAATTCACACCAACAATTTAACAATCATTTCCCTTGGGAGGTTCTCATCCAACGTCTGGAATCTTTTTGGTATGGTTACTGTCAAGGACGTTGGCTAGACGCAGGGATTGCCCACACAGCTTTATCTTATTTCCATACATTGCAAAATCCTGTCAATGTAGAGCAATTAAATACTTATGTGGGTGTAAATGTATTTTTCTTGCTAGGCGCAATTCACAAAACAATTAAGGTTGCTTTTACCCCTTGTGGAAAGCCCAGCAATATAACAGATTTTCATCCAGAAGCCATACTCATACTGTTAGCAAAAGCGATGTTGCTAGACCCTCATGTGAGTAAGCACATTTATGGCAAATCCCTTGGGGGAATTGACCTCTCAGGCGCATTCTTATCTAATATGATGTTATCTGGAGCTAATTTCCAAGGCACAAATTTGACCAATGCAGTCTTGATAGGAACAAATCTGAGTGGTGTTGACCTGAGTGGTGCGAATCTCAGCGATGCAAATTTATCACATGCCAATCTCTCCGGTGCGAATCTTAGTAATGCCAATCTTACAAATGCTAATCTCACCGGTGCAAATCTCGCAGATGTCAATATTGATTATGCTAACTTTACTAATGCTTGTTTATCTGATGCTGTCATCAGTGAAGCAAATCAAGAAATGGCTAGGTTCAGGGGTGCATTATTCTCTGTAGATCAGTTTCAAGCGTTGAAGGTGTTGTTATCAAAACAATCAAAACCTCACATCCGCAGCAGTATCGATCATACAAAATCTTGGGATCATAGTCTCGATATCGGCATCATTGAAAGCTTAGAAGGTGAACTTATGCCACCTACAAACTTAGATGACGATGGTGATAATGAGACAATTTTTAATGAACAATTTGGTAATTATTAGCTAATTTTTTGCCTTTATCTTGACGTTCTTTGCCTGGAAATTTTCACCCTTAATTCCCCAGAATTTTACATATAAAAAAGAGGGCTAACGCCCCCAATATCAACTCTCAAAAACCTTATGTACTTGCTGAAGCATCGCGATAGCCGTAAAAGTTGATTGTATATTCAGTAATTTTTACCCCAGTTTTTTGTTCAACTTCACGGATAAATTCTTCCGGTAGTTCTATATGAACGTCAAGAATTTGATTAGTATCGAGACAGTTAACATGACTGTGAGCATCGCTAATATTGCCGTATAAGCGTCCATCACAGCGTTCAATACACTCAATAATCCCTTGACTTGATAGTGCTTCTAAATTTTGATATACAGAAGTGTGACCAATATCTTTCCCTTCTTGGTTGAGGCGATCATAAATTTCCCTCGCAGAAAGGTGTTCGTTAGCTTGCCATAGTAGTTCTAGAATAAAGCGACGTTGACGGCTAACCCGCATACCTAGTATTTGACACCGTTCTAGCGCATCTTCTAAAGAACGAATGGGTTTTGTGGAGTCTGCCTGTTTCTGCATATTTAAATCTACTTCACTATCGTGGGGTTTTCCCTGCTTGAGTTGACTGTGTACGGGGAACTACATATTTTGCTTTTGCACCTTTTTTACCTGTGCTGCTGGAAAATGGTGGAAAAATTACAGTTTGAACTGATTGGGGGGATGGTATTGGAGATTTGCTTTGCCACATTTGCCGCTAAAACAAACTCATTACAACTTTAGCTTAAATTTTAGGTAAATGTCCACCTGGGGGCGGGGGATAAAAATATTAAGATACTTATACTGTGGAGTTTATATCTCCTTGAGCGAATTTGGAGCGATCGCTAGATATCAAGTTTCACGCATAATTCTCGACTAAAATCTAGACTGCTGACCTTTGAGCGTCAACAGTTAAGCTATCTAAAAAAATTATTCCCGCACTACAACTGTTGTACCAAAATCTACTTGTTCATAGAGCAAACGGACATCAGTGTTACGCATCCTCAGACAACCATGAGAAATAGCCGTCCCTAAAAGGTGAACATCTGGCGTACCGTGAAAGCCAATTTGATTGCGGCCATCTGACCAAAAACCGATCCATCTTTCCCCCAAAGGACTGTCAGGGCCAGGTGGAAAAACTTTACCTGTAATCGGGTGTCGCCAAATCGGATCGTGCTGCATATCATCAACGACAAAAGTCCCTGTAGGCGTTTCCCAACCCTTCTTACCTATAGCAATTGGGTAACTAGCGATGACTAAATCTCCCTGATAAACATAAGTGCGGCGATCGCTTAAATCAACTACTACCTGTTTTTTCGTATTGCCTCTTCGATTAGATGATTTGTTTTGCGGAAAAATCTGGGAAAATATAGACTTATTTTCCTCCCCCAAATTAGAATTTTTTTGGCTTTCTGGTGTGAGTAATTGTGATTTTTTGGGGGCGTTAGTCGTTAAAGCTACATTTTGGTTAACAGTATCCGAATTATTATGAGACTCGATAACTGAGGACTTTGTTTGGGAAGCCCTCTGGTTGGTTTTATCTGGAGGTGTAGAAGCACCAAATGCTGTTTCGCCTAAGCCTCCTGTGTAAACATCTCCAGGACGGCTGACTATGGTGGAGGCTGGTTTTTTAAACTGTCCTTGCGTTGTAGTAATGCGCCAATGGATAGCTACCGATAAGATAGCTGTGCCAAAACAGATAAACATTACTGTACGCGCTAGAGATTCATTTTTTACCATTGCCATCGCTTCTTGTTTATCCCTGACATACTCAGCTTAATAGTTGAAGTCTTTGATTATTTAAGCATTAAAAACTGATAAATATCCTGATCAATTAGGGCAAACTAAGGTTATCAGGATATTCCAGCTAACAAACTTTTATGAAAGTCACTTGTTTCACTAGTTTGTCCTGAGTGGATTGATAAATTTAGAAATTGTCTTGATCATGCTCCAACAGTTGGAATAAATCATTATTGGTGTGGGTGGGAGAAGAGCTATGTCTGAAAAACTATTATTAGCAGTCACAATTACATTTACCCTTAATCTATTTTTTCAAGTCTGTGTGCCTCATCAAACTAATTCTGGTGCTAGTTATCAACAACATACAGAAACATCAGCAACAGTTTTGGTAACAAGACCGGAAAGATAACATTTTTGCAGTCAAATGTTTATAAATAAGTCATATTTAAATCACACTGAATCCCTAATTTCCCTATAAGGTCAGTATTTACCCTGAATTATAGCCCAACGCTATGTCCAAAATTAGCTTCTTGCCATAGTTTAGCTCTGTCGATCACAGTGTGATAATTATCAAAAATAGACGCTGAAAAGTAAAAGTTCTGTCTGCCAGATGACTGAGTTGTTAAATTGAATTGCTCATATCTCAGGCAGCTAATTTACACATAGCAGAGAAGATGTTTACAAGTCTGTTGTTATATAGCTTTGTCATCAAAATTTGTACATCATTTATCCATAGCCTGCCGTCATTTGTACTGCAACCGAGAATCCTTAAAACATTGCCTTTGGAGTGTTATCTAATTCATCGAGTCTAATTGAGCTTCATATAGATATCTATGATCCTAGGGTAAGTAAATCTGATTTGTGCAGTGGACACACCATCCAAAATATCAAATTGAATTGCATATTCTGATACCAACTTGGCATAAGTATTCCTGTTTCCCGCTTCTGAAATGTTATTTTAATTAGGGCTTTTAATTCCAAATCACCAAATTGGTTTGACTCCACAAATTCTAAATTATATATTTTTGATACACATCATATAGTATTTGTCAATATCAAGTAGTCAGATGGCACAAACTGCACAGTCAGTTGTTGCATTGTCGTAATGAACAAGATGCCCCATAATGTTTCAGACAATTGCTAATTGGTCAAAGTGAGATTTTGCGTAACCAAAAATTCAGTCATAATTCCCGAACTCAGTGTTACAGTCTCAAATCCGTCCGTTATTCAGGAACAAGTCGCCAATTAGCGGGTCTAATAGATAGGGATGATTTACAACCAGTACGATCTATGAGTCAATCGATTACTGTATCCTGGTCAACGGTTGATGCGGGGTACTCAGAAGCATCGGTGCAAGTTGACAAGCTCTCTAACCATGATTTAATTTTGCGCTGTCAAGCGGGACTGCGCCCAGATCGTGCTGCCTTCGCAGAACTGTTGCGCCGCTATCAAACCCAAGTTGATAGAGTCTTGTACCACCTAGCACCCGATTGGCCCGATAGAGCTGACTTGGCTCAAGAAGTTTGGATTCGAGTTTATCGGAATATCAGCCGATTACAAGAACCAGCTAAGTTTAGGGGTTGGTTAAGTCGCATTGCAACCAATTTGTTTTATGACGAATTACGGAAGCGCAAGCGGGTTGTCAGTCCTTTATCTTTAGATGCTCCCCGCTCAGTAGATGATGGTGAAATGGATTGGGAAATTGCGGGAGATACTCCTGGGCCAGAGGAAGAACTGACAACAAGAGAATTCTACGAGCAACTGCGTGAGGCGATCGCGGATTTACCTGAAGTATTCCGCACTACCATTGTTCTGAGAGAAATCGAAGGAATGGCATACGAAGAAATTGCCGAAATCACAGGAGTTTCTCTAGGAACAGTGAAGTCGAGAATAGCCAGGGCTAGATCCCGCTTGCAAACTCAATTGCAAAACTATCTTGATGCCTAATTTACAGTATCTTCACTCTGCCCTATGGCAGAATTTAAGCATTGATTAAGAATTGTGAGAAATGTTGCTCATGCCGCTGCCGTCAGGAGAAAAATTTAATTATGCTCTTAGGATTGCCCAGTTCTTTTACCCGTGGATGAATTGGTAATAATGTTAGTATGACTACTGATTCTCAGTTTAATAACCATTGTCGGAGGCAACTTCCTAGAGAGTTACCAAATAAGATGGCAAAGCATACCAATGAAGCAACGGGTGCTATGGATATGGTAAAGCGCGATCGCTTTGAATTATTAAGTGCTTATCTAGATGGTGAGGTGACAGCCGCCGAACGTAGGCAAGTAGAAGATTGGCTAGCCAACGATGCCGCAGTTCAATGCCTGTACACCCGACTACTAAAGCTCAGGCAAGCCTTCCGGACTATGCCAGTGCCAACAACCCAAACGACCCCAGAAACCACAGCAAATCAAGTATTTGAGCGGATGAATCGTCGCTCTAGAAAAAAATGGGCATTCGGTGGCGCAGCCATTGCTGCTTGCGTCATTGGTGCATTAGCTAGCTGGTTGCCAAGTCGAGAATCGGGTATCCCGCAAATAGCACAACAACCGCAAGTACAGCCTACTCAGGTTGCCAACAAATCAGAGTCACTGCCCATGATAGCCTTGAACAATCCAGTCATTGAGATTCCCAAGGCGGCAGTATCCTCTCCAGAACCAGAAATCAGAGAAGTTTCCCCAGACATTAACTAAAGGTTTGTAGTCAGCAGTGAAGTGCTAAAGATGATCAAAACAAAACTAAAGTCCTCACTACAAACCCCTTACTTTTGTTCTGGGAGAACTCCAGCAACCATCAACTAGGTGTATACCTCCTAGCTGTTGTACTCTTTCCGGGTTCATCATGTATATCCAAGCCCAACCCCAAGACAAACCTTGGAGATTATACACTTCAACCTCCTGTCGATTGTAAAGGTTTTCTGACATTCTTCTAGAAGGTTGGTAACCTTCCAGATCGTCTAAAACATGGATAATCAAGGGTTCAGCAAAAGAGAGTAAATATCCGTGGACTAGTTCTTTTCCCATAGTCATGGCTGGGTAGCCCATCGGCAACGCAAACAGTTGACCCAGTGTAGTGGCTTTTTGGGCTTCTACTACTTGATTAGTACAATATCTTTGGTAATTGATTTCGCCTGGTTTGAGTGTACCGTAGACAAAAACTCGCACTCTACCAGAAATTTTTGTATGTAATTCAGCCATACGTTGTTTGATATAACTTATCCAGTTGCCTACCATCATCTACAATATGGAGGCAGACAAGATTTACAGTCCAGTAGGAGAGTTCTCGGTGGATTCCCGATACAACCCAGCATCGATTGAGGAAAAATGGCAAAAAACATGGTTAGAACTTGGCTTAGATCAGACCCCCACAGATAGCAATAAGCCCAAATTCTATGCTCTATCCATGTTCCCCTACCCATCGGGCAGCCTACACATGGGTCACGTCCGTAATTACACAATTACCGATGTGATTGCTCGCCTCAAACGAATGCAAGGTTATCGGGTACTACATCCAATGGGATGGGATGCCTTTGGCTTACCTGCAGAAAACGCCGCCATTGACCGTGGTGTACCCCCGTCCAAGTGGACTTATCAAAATATTGCCCAAATGCGGCAGCAATTACAGCGTCTTGGCTTGTCCATTGATTGGGACAAAGAAGTCGCTACCTGTTCACCAGACTATTACAAGTGGACACAATGGATTTTCTTGCAGTTTTTGGCAGCAGGTTTGGCATACCAAAGAGAAGCAGCTGTTAACTGGGATCCCATTGACCAAACAGTATTAGCCAATGAACAAGTTGATAGCGAAGGACGGTCTTGGCGCAGTGGTGCTAAAGTTGAGCGCAAATTGTTGCGCCAGTGGTTTTTAAAGATTACCGACTATGCCGAAGAATTATTAAACGACCTGGATAAATTGACAGGCTGGCCGGAACGGGTCAAGTTGATGCAGGCGAACTGGATTGGAAAATCTGTCGGTGCGTATTTAGAATTTCCCATTGTGGGCAGTGACGAGAAAATAGCTGTGTATACAACCCGTCCTGATACGGTGTTCGGTGTCAGCTACGTAGTTTTAGCACCAGAACACCCCCTTACACAGCAAATCACAACCAAAGACCAACAAGCAGCGGTACACGCCTTTATTCAAGAGGTGACAAATCAAAGCGAGTTAGAACGTACCGCCGAAGACAAACCTAAGCGCGGTGTTCCTACTGGTGGCAAAGTGACTAACCCGTTTACTGGTGAAGAAGTACCCATTTGGATTGCTGACTATGTACTGTATGAGTATGGTACTGGGGCGGTGATGGGTGTACCTGCTCATGATGCACGGGATTTTAAATTTGCCCAAAGATATGATTTACCCATTGAATTTGTAATTGCTGCGCCAGACGATGTGGCAGGGTTTGATTTAACGCCGACATCAGACACAGAAGAAATTACTCAACTGGTGCAGATTGAATATAACGAGGCATATACTGAGCCAGGCATTTTAATTAATTCTGGGCTGTTTACTGGCATGGCTTCTGTGGAAGCCAAATCGGCAATTACTAAATATGCTGAAGAACAAGGCTTTGGGAAAGAACGGATTCAATATCGCTTACGGGATTGGTTGATTTCTCGTCAACGCTATTGGGGCGCACCTATTCCTGTGATTCACTGCCCCAACTGTGGCATAGTACCAGTACCAGATGCAGATCTACCTGTTCAGTTACCCGAAGACGTGGAATTTACTGGTCGTGGTGGTTCACCTTTGGCACAGTTGGAAAGTTGGGTAAATGTGCCTTGTCCTACCTGTGGTACTCCTGCTAAACGGGAAACCGACACGATGGATACTTTTATTGATTCTTCGTGGTATTTCTTGAGATTTCCTGACGCTACAAATGAAAACCAAGTTTTTGACCCTGCTATAACTAATGACTGGCTGCCAGTTGAACAATATGTGGGTGGGATTGAACACGCGATTTTACATTTGTTGTATTCCCGGTTCTTTACCAAAGTTTTGCGGGATAGAGGTTTGTTGAACTTTGATGAACCATTTGAGCGGTTGTTAACCCAAGGGATGGTGCAGGGTTTAACTTACATGAACCCCAACAAGGGTGGCAAAGATAAATGGATTCCTTCCAGTTCAGTTAACCCCGATGATCCGCGTGACCCTCAAACTGGTGAACCGTTGCAGCGTCTTTACGCTACTATGTCCAAGTCTAAAGGCAATGGTGTCGCACCAGAAGATGTAATTGCTAAGTATGGTGTAGACACAGCACGGATGTTTATTTTATTTAAAGCACCGCCAGAAAAAGATTTGGAATGGGATGAGGCAGATGTTGAAGGGCAATTCCGGTTTTTAAATCGGGTTTGGCGGTTGGTGACAGATTATGCTGCGGCTGGGGTTTGTCGTAAACAAGCACAACTAGCTGATTTGACTAAGCCAGAAAAGGAATTACGGCGGGCAATTCATACGGCCATCCAAGCTGTGACAGAAGATTTAGAGGATGAGTATCAATTTAATACAGCTGTTTCTGAGTTGATGAAGTTGAGTAATGCTCTCTCTGATGCTGATTGTCGTAATTCACCAATTTATGCCGAAGGTGTGCAGACTTTGGTGGCGTTGCTAGCTCCCTTTGCGCCACACATTGCTGATGAACTATGGCATTTATTGGGTAATAATAGCTCAGTCCATACTCAAACTTGGCCTGCTTTTGATCCAGCTGCTTTGGTGGCTGATGAAATCACATTGGTGATTCAGGTGAATGGTAAAAAACGCGCTGATTTGCAAGTTCCAGCCCAAGCAGATAAAGCGGAATTGGAGAAATACGCCCGTGAATCAGAAGCAGTGCAGCGTCACTTAGAAGGTAAGGAAATTAAAAAGGTGATTGTTGTACCTGGAAAGTTGGTCAATTTTGTAGTTGGCTAATAACGTCGCCCAGTTCAGTGAAGGTGTAGGCTAAGTTGTGTAGCCTACATCCAACCTCCGGCCAAATTTAACTTCCTCTGGGGGTGTCAGTTGGTGGCTCAACTGGTTTATCGTTACCGGAATTACCAGGGTTTTCCCCGGCGTTACCAACGGGCTTATCGTTACCAGGATTACCAGGGGTGTCAGTTGGTGGCTCAACTGGTTTATCGTCACCAGGATTACCAAGGGTGTCATTTGGTGGCTCAATTGGTTTATCGTCACCGGAATTACCAGGATTTTCCCCAGCATTACCAACGGGCTTATCGTTACCAGGATTACCAGGGGTGTCAGTTGGTGGCTCAACTGGTTTATCGTCACCAGGATTACCAGGTTTTTCTCCAAGTGAATTATCCTCCATTGACGGTGGAGGAGTTGTTGGTTTTACAGTTGGAATAGAACCAATGTTATTTTCTGGAATAGTTATTTTGTCGTTACTATTAGCCAATTCTTGAGCGTTATTAAATAGAATTTCTCCAGTATCGAAAAAAGACTCTACAGAAGAACTATTTGAGTTGGCGGTTAAATTAGTTGATGTGTCTTCACCATTTGAGCTAGCAGTTAACTCTAAAAAGGATGGATTTTCAATGACTCCTTGACCACTCAGGGGTGTTTGTCCTGCTAAAGCCGCAACTATTTCTGTTTGTACGCTGGCGATCGCTGGGTCGGCTGAGGGGGTAAGATTTTGTCTAGTTAAATCTAATCCTTTAACTAAGTCGCTGGTTTGATAAAAATTTTGCAGATCAAAATCGTATAGTCCTTGAAATCTACCTTTGACTAAGACTAGCAGTTGTCCTGCTTGCAGTTCTTGCGCTTGTGAAGCATCTTTGTTGGAAACAGTAATCCCACTATTTGTTAATGCGCCGATAACTGTAGTGTCTGTTTGTTGGTCGTAGCGCACAAATAATGCTGAACCCCGAATAGCAGCAACTGCGCTGGGGGTTTGAATCCGTGTTTGACCCCTTCCTGGTGGAATCAGGAGTAAAACAGTTCCGTTTGACAGTCTGAAGTTGCGAGTTCTAGGCAAAAATTGAAAGATTGCTTGTTCCCCAACTCTGGCTAAAGAACCGTCATTAAAACGCAAATCAGCTAAAGAAGCTCTACCGGTAGCTAGCCCATCACCTGGAACAATAGCATCGGTACGCTTGGCTGGACGCTTACTTCTAGTATTTCTTTGTAGCAGCTGTACAAAATTACGCAGACTTTGAATTTCGGCGCGAGTCAGAGGTGTACTGGCGTTAACCTGATGCACCGGAGTTAAGAGTATAACTACTCCCCACAAACCAATTGCCAACCACGAAGACAGTTGAAAACGCATAATATCAAATTTATAAAAATTGTACTGATATTAAACCAGTCTCAAATATATTTTGAGATTTAAAGATACTAACTTGTTAATTTTATAACTTTTATCGCAATGTTTGCAGTTAGTTAACTGTTAAAATTATCTGAGTTTTGATACAAGATAATTAACATACACTGCTATATACTTAAGTATAAATTTTATTGAGATTTATGTAAGTAGGTGCTGAGAATTTTGCATAACATATAAAATTATGTTTGTGAATTATACAGAATCAAGACCGTATGTATATTAACTGATGTAACTGATTTATCAACAACAAATACAATCATCTGTCAATCATATAAGAAGGCTCATTAACTCGACTATAGAGTTGACTGCTGATTTTTGACTGTCAACATTTAACAATTGAATTTTCAGTATAAAGTAAATTTGATTCAACCCATCTATAAAAAAGATGCAACCTCATGGCTGGAAAAGTTTTTTAATCACGGTTTTGTTAGTGATTGTTGGTGCAAGTAGTTATAGCATCAGAGTGGATGCAGCATCAAGTAAAAAATCAAACAAGTTACCTATTCAAAACCTGTTGATAGCTACAGACAATGAACTGGAAATTTACTCCAATGATGAATTATATGTAACTGACTATCAATTATCACAAATTGAATTGGGGGAGGTTAGCTCGATACAACAAGAGCAGTTAAATTTGGTCAAACCAAAACTGCTAATTAATCAAGCTAACCCCGTACAATCAGAAAATCAAGGCAATGAATCTAACTCCACACCAATACCACGGACAAATGAACCGCCACAATTAGAAACTCAGCCTAATGATTTTCCCCAAACCTCTCCAAAGCCGATAGAGCAATTGTTGGAATCACCACCACAAAATAATAATGAGAGATTAGAACGATTAGAGAGACTCAGGCGACGATTAAGAGAGATGAATCAGTCAAATTCTGAGTCTGAGGCTTATCAGGAACTAGGTTTAAGAGTACGGCCAAGACCTCTACCTTTAGAACAACCACAACCTCCACAAATAGAACGCCCTCAGTTTAAACCTATAGGTTCTTTACAAGCACGGATTGGTTATTTTTATACAAATAACATCTTTTCGACTGAAGATATTCCTATAGAAGATGGCTTATTTTTTTATGGACTTAGGTTATATTCTGCATATTTTCCTTTGGGAAGAACAACATTTATCAACGGCTCAATTGATGGGAATTTAATCCGTTATACCGATCAATCAAAATTTAACTACAACCAAATAAGATTTAATTTGGGTATTTACCAACAGTTATCGAGGCGAATGTTTGGTGAAATCAGCTGGAGCAATCAACAATTATTTTATGCTAACAGTAGTGATGTATTTACATCGGGCGATCGCTTCTTGAATGAACATGCTGTGCGCCTATCTTTGGGGAGAAGAGACCCCATCACTGAGAGACTCACACTAGATAGCGTTTATGAATTTAGTTGGAATTTAGCCGACCCCGATAGCCGTAGTCGGATAGTAAATGCTTTGTGGTTATCTTTAAGCTATGAAATTCAAAAACCCCTAGAGGTAGGTTTAAATTACCAATTGAATATTTCAGATTTTACAGAACGCGATCGCCATGACCAAGCCCATAGAATATTTACACACTTAAGTTACCGTTTATCTAGGTCTAGTAGCATGAATATTCAGTCTGGCTTTACCTTTGGTGATTCTACAGCCAGGAATATTGACTTTGATAACTGGTTTACTAGCATCAATTATAACTTTGTACTAGGTGAATTTTAAGTATGGAAAGTTGACTAATAACTAATCCAATCACTCCAGCTACCAGCATAAAGTTTACCCCTGTGAATACCTGCTAATTCCAAAGACAGCAAATTCACACAAGCAGTTACCCCAGAACCACAATAAACGAAAATTTCTTCAGATGATTCTACTTGTTGCCAGCGTTTTTGGTGTTCAGTTGTGGGGACTAAATAGCAAGCCGCGTCCGTCACTTCCATCCAAAAATAATTGACTGCGCCAGGAATATGACCAGCGATTTTATCAGTTGGTTCTCGTTCGCCACGATAGCGATCGCCTTCTCTGGAATCTATCAAAACAACCGTCGGTAAATCTTTACGATTTTTCACAGTTTCACGATCTACTACTAATTCTGGCTGCACTTGAGGCGTAAAGTTAGCTGTTTGAGGTAGAGGAATGATATCTGTAACAGGATAACCCGCTTTTTCCCATTGGCTAAAGCCGCCATCTAAAACAGCTACTTGTTCATGACCCAAATAACGTAACAACCACCAAAGGCGAGACGCAAAAGCCAAGCGGGAATCATCGTAAGCGACAACTAAAGTTTTTTGAAATTCTACTCCCATAGCTGCTAATTTATCAGCTAGTTCCTGGGGGTCTGGTAAAGGATGTCTCCCGCCGTGTTCACCTACAGGACTGGAAAGATCCAGATTTAAATCTAGATAGTAAGCACCCTCTATGTGACTGGCTTGATATTGTCTTCGTCCTAGTTGTGGATCTGCTAGAGAAAAGCGACAATCTACAACCACAACCTGCGGATCATGCAAGTTTTCTAGTAGCCAAGCCGACGAAACAACAAACTGAACATTAGCCATGATTGATTAATTAGTCCTTCACAAAATAGTAGTCTTTTGTAGTGTTTTCAATCCCGTCTGAATTTTAAGATACAATTTATACTTTCATTCATTAGGGCAAGTTATACTAACTCCAAATTTGAGAGTTACGGAAATAGGTCTTTTTTAACTTGTGGGTTGTGCAATGATTTAATTGAGAAATCATACTATCATTCCCGCTGCGGGTTGCGGCAAGCATCACTAGTCAACTTATTGAGTATTCGAGAACATCAGTCGTTTGATAGGTAAATTGCAAACAACCATAGCAATTAATGAGAATAGGAAGTACCAATTTGAATGTCAGATTTAGAGAATAATTTTACCCCCCAGATCACAGCAGACGGTTCTTTGACATTCTTTTCCCAAGAATTTGGGGAAGCTTTTCATAGCCATTTTGGGGCCAAACAGGAAAGTTTTTTGAAATTTGTCAATCCGACGCGACTTGCAAACGCTGCTCAAAAACCTGTTGTGCGTTTATTAGATGTTTGTTACGGTCTAGGGTACAACACAGCCGCCGCATTGCAGACAATTTGGGCAGTGAATCCCAATTGTTATGTTGAATTAATTGGTTTGGAGCTTAATCCATCTGTACCACAAGCAGCTATTGCCCATCATGTATTAGATAACTGGGACTATGAACACACTGAAATTTTGACAAAGTTAGCTTTTGAGCAACAGATACAAACAGATCGCCTGCAAGCAAAATTACTAATTGGTGATGCGAGAGACTCAATTAAAAAAGTGAATCAGTTGGGTTTTACCGCAGATGCGATTTTTTTAGATCCATTTTCCCCACCTCAGTGTCCTCAACTATGGACTGTGGAATTTATTCAACAGGTGGCTCTGTGTTTACACGCTGATGGGATGCTAGCGACTTATTCTTGTGCCGCATCTGTACGTACAGCATTGTTATTAGCAGACTTACAGATAGGTTCAACAGAGCCAGTTGGTAGGCGATCGCCTGGTACAGTCGCCACTTATCCTCATAGTCCTGAATCTAAGTCTCAATCAGCAATTCCTCCTCTCTCCGCAGCAGAGAAAGAACATCTACTCACTCGTGCTGCTATTCCCTACCGTGACCCCCAATTAAATGATCCTGCTTCTGTGATCTTGCAACGACGACAACAAGAACAAAAAAATAGTCAACTAGAATCCACTTCTCGTTGGCGAAAACGCTGGACACTCCGTAATAACTCTTAGTTGTACGCAAGATCTCACAAATCATCAAGTCTTGAATTACTGGTAAAATGTAAAATTTTTAACAAATTTTGGTTGTTTATTGCTATTGTAGTGATAGCTTGAGTAAGGTAATCTGTCGTCTGTATTGTGGTATACAAAAATCCTGTATATTAAAAGCAAATGGTAAACTACCTAAAATTTATGGATAAAAATACTGAAGTTATTAGTCCAAATTTAAAGAAAACAAACTCAATTTAGTTAATTATGACTAGAGATTCCAGAAAAAATTAGACAAAGACGATTTTTTCCGACGTGACTATGAATAAAAATCTCAGTGAAACACCTGATTTAACATTTGCTCAGATTCATCATACTTGAATAGGAAGCAGAGATATTATATTAAGTCAATTCTCACGCCTCATAAAACATAAATATTTTATGTGTATTAATAAAACAAGCAAACTGCTTTAGTGCTTGTAATTTGTGAGAACAACACGTTGGATACAATCAACCAATCAGATTCGGTTTTGAAGTTGGGACGCTATTAACTTTTTTATTAAGATTGGGGTGCTTCTGTGATTAAAAGGAGTAGCAAATACACAGACTCTACTGAACAAAATGTGAGTGAGTCTCGGCCTCCAAATCAAATAAGTGATAATAGCTCAGATCACAACCCAGGATTGCAAAAAGTAGAAGATTATTCCCTGGATGTATCTAAAGAAAATTTTATGATTACAGAAAGCCAGAAAACACATTCTTGGCTAAAACCTAGTCTGAATTCAGCTTACGGCAGTTTGATTTCTAATCCCATTCAAACGACAAGTTTCCCAGTTAAAAGCTTTGATTCTGACCCCCCGAAAGTCTTAGTAGTTGATGATCATACTGCTAGTAGAATGACTGCGGTTGCTCTTTTATCCTTAGAAGGCTACACAGTCATTGAAGCAGAAAGTGGTCAGACAGCTGTGCAGATAGTGAAGCAACAGCAACCCGATCTAATCCTGTTAGATGTAATGATGCCGGGGATGGATGGATTTGAAGTCTGTCAATTAATTAAGCAGGATGAAGATACTAGATTAATTCCCGTTATTTTTATTACTGCATTAAATGATAGGCGATCGCGCATTCAAGGTATTGAAGTAGGTGCAGATGACTTTTTAAGTAAACCCTTTGATCGGGTGGAACTAGTAGCCCGCGTCAAATCGCTAGTCCGCCAGAAGCGTTTAAATGAAGATTTAGATCATGCAGAACAAGCCCTGTTTTCCATTGCTAGAGCAGTTGAAAGCCGTGACCCTAATACCGGCGACCACTGTGAACGATTAGTCAAACTAGGTCAAGTTTTTGGAGAATATCTCAATCTTCCACGTTGCCAAATTCGAGATTTAGGGTGGGGTGGCTATCTTCACGATATCGGCAAAGTAGGAATTCCCGATGCAGTCTTGCTCAAACAAGGCGAACTTACCCCCGAAGATTGGGTAACAATGAAGCAACACGTATTGATTGGGGAAAAAATCTGTCAACCATTACGTAGTATGCAAGGCGTAATTCCTATTATTCGCCATCATCATGAACGTTGGGATGGTTCAGGTTATCCCGATGGACTCAAAGAAGAGGAAATTCCTTACATTGCCCAAGTATTTCAGGTGATTGATATTTACGATGCCTTAACAAGCGAACGTCCTTACAAAAAAGCTTTTACCCCAGAAGAAGCACTATGTATTATGCTGGATGAGACTGAATCTGGTTGGCGCAACCCCAAACTCATGCAGCAGTTTGCTGAATTTATTCTTTCTTGTCAATGTAAGTAGTCAATAGTTTTTCTCTTCTGCTGCCAATTCCCCAATCTCACTAGATTTGTCGCCACGCATACTTACTGCATTAATTAGCTGGTATGATTTGAGCCTAAATCTCAAAGTACCAAGTACGACAGCAAAATTTAATCGTAGATAAAAGCTAATTATGGTAGTTGTAGCAATATTAGCAGCAGGACGCGGCACTAGAATGAAGTCTAGTTTACCCAAGGTTTTACATTCTTTGGGTGGGCGCACAATGGTAGAAAGAGTTTTGGCTAGTGCAGAACCTCTTGCACCGTCACGGCGAATCGTAATTGTAGGATATCAGGCACAGGAAGTAAAAGCAGCTATTGAGTCCCCTGAATTGGAATTTGTAGAACAAACTGTACAGTTAGGAACAGGTCACGCCATCCAGCAATTATTACCTCATCTTGATGGTTACACTGGGGATTTACTCATACTGAATGGGGATGTACCACTGTTACGCACCGAAACTCTAGAAAAGTTATTGCAAACCCACAAAGCCAATCAAAACGCTGCTACTATTCTCACTGCTAACCTAGCCAATCCTAAAGGTTATGGGCGGGTTTTTTGTAATAGTGATAACTTTGTCGAACAAATGGTGGAAGACAAAGACTGTACTCCCGCACAAAGACAAAATCATCGGATTAACGCCGGAATTTATTGTTTTCGTTGGGAGAACTTAGCAAAGGTTTTACCACATTTACAGGCGAATAATGCCCAGAAAGAATACTATCTCACAGATGCTGTCACTCAAGTTGGTCAGGTGATGGCAGTGGATGTAGAAGATGAGCAAGAAATTTTGGGGATTAACGATCGCCTACAATTAGCTACAGCCTCGGAAATCTTACAAAGGCGAGTTCGAGAAAAATGGATGCTGGCTGGTGTGACGTTAATTGACCCCAGCAGTATAACTATCGATGACACCGTAGAATTACAGCCTGATGTAGTGATTGAACCGCAAACTCACCTCCGAGGCAACTCCATCATTCTTTCTGGCAGTCGCATTGGGCCTGGCTGTTTAATTGAAAATAGCCAAGTGGGTGAAAATGTAACTGTGCATTATTCTGTGATTACAGATAGTGTCATCCAATCAGATACAAAAATTGGCCCTTATGCTCATTTACGAGGTCATGCGGAAGTAGGTAACAATTGCCGCATTGGTAATTTCGTAGAATTAAAGAATACTCAGCTAGGCGATCGCACCAACGTTGCCCACTTATCTTATTTAGGTGACACGACGGCGGGTAATCAAGTCAATATCGGTGCTGGAACAATTACCGCTAACTATGATGGCGTGAAAAAGCACCGAACTAAAATAGGCGATCGCACTAAGACTGGCTCTAATAGCGTGTTAGTAGCTCCTGTCACCTTGGGAGATGATGTATACGTAGCTGCGGGTTCAACAGTAACTGAAGATGTCCCCAATGATTCCTTAGTCATTGCGCGCAGTCGTCAAGTAATTAAACCCGGTTGGCGTAAGCAGTAGAGAGAATGGGGCATGGGAGATTTTACACCAATACCCCATGCCCACTAAACTATACAGCCCACTTCCGTACCTTCAGGTAATTCTAAGGTGTCGCCAATTCTTTCACCGTCGTGAAAGGCAGCGAGGATGACTTGGCTGGTTTTACCCCAAGCGATCGCACCAGTTGCATCTAAGGCGATCGCACCAAAATCTCTCTTGTTTTCATAAGCCTCAGCAAAAGACTTTTTCATCGCTTCTTGTAGAGACATCCCGTCTGTCACCCGCACCACAATCTTGGCGGCTAAACATTCATCAATAATATCTTCACCAATACCAGTACAACTAACGGCTGCATAATTAGTAGCATAATTACCTGCGGGCATAGCAGAATCACTTACCCGTCCAATGCGCTCAAAGCCCTTACCACCTGTTGACGTACCGACTGCTAGCTTTCCGTAGGCATCTAACACCACTACGCCGATTGTACCGCGTCCAGCATTGCTGGTTTCTAAAATTTCTTGTTCTGCAACTACCCCAGCCATCGTGCTTCTAAAGTTGTCTTGACGCTCCTGTATCCATTCTTGCAACCGTAAGTCCGTAAGAGCGTTATAAATAGGCACTTGTAATTCTCTGGCTAATTCTGCCGCACCAAAATCTGACAATACGCGGTCTGGAGAGCTTTGTAAAAATTGTGCCAAACTAATCGGATTTTTCACCCGTGAAACATTAATTACCCCGCTAAAATGCCCTGATGCACTATCCATTAAAGAAGCACTCATGCGGATTTGACCATCAGATTGCAATACTGAACCAGTACCAGCATTAAAACGTGGTTCATCTTCTAACAGTTGACAACCCCGCACCACAGCTACAGAAGCATCCACTCCTTTCAATAGATGAGCATACACTTCCTCAACTATGGCATGGAGCGATCGCCTAACTGCCTCCAATCCTCCCTTACCGTGGAGAGAACTACCTGCTCCTCCATGAATAATTAATTTAGGTTGCACCTGTACTTTCATTTATGCCCCTGCGCTATTTAAGTTTAATTTTGATCACTTTGAAGGATGATAGATTGGTTACTGGGTATTCCAGAAAATTTTCTCCAATCCCCTTATGTTTTCGCATCAGAACGACGACGACGACAACGTTCTGAGCAATATTTCACCTCATCCCAGCAATCTTGCCATTTTTTTCGCCAAGTGAAAGGACGTTGACACACCGGACAGATTTTTGTAGGTAAGTCAGATTTAGAACGATTACGTCCCATAAAATCCCATGCAAAGTTTAAGTTAGATTCTGGTTAGAGATGGAAGACAATTATACCCAGATTGTTACAAAAGGAGGATACATTTGGCGATGGAAGGAAGTCTGCATCTTTCTGTGGACTGGTATTTGGGCAGTTAGCACAGACAAATACTAATGTGGGTAATTTTAATTGTCAACGTGGTCTCGGCAGGGATTGCAAAGAACATCTAACCCATTTGAAGACTGCTCACATTTATAGGCATTATTTCCACACCAATAGTTCAGCTCTTGGGAAAATCAGACTATTCTATATATTTAAGCAAATATAATGATGTCTGCATATGTTGGAAGTTATACGGAATGTTAGGGAAAAACTAGACATTAATATTGAACTATTATTACAAAATTTAGATGTTCTAGGAAATAGAAGAAACCTGGATGAACCAGAACAGAAAGTTATTTGCTATTCCTTATTAGGATATTCTCGCCAACAAATAGCCGGACTGGTTAATTTATCTGATCAAAAGATTAGAGACAGACTAACTAATAATATTTACCCTAAAATAGCCGAGTTAATGGGTCTTGAGCAAGAAGAGATAGCTGGAAATTGGGTAAAAATCCTCAACTTTTTACTTGATCATAATCAAGCTTATAAACTCCATCCTCATTCTCAACTTAATAGTGATAACTTTCAAGCTAGCTTTGGCAGACAATCTTTCCTTTATCCATCTGACCAAGAAATTTCTAAATTTCAAATCCAAGCGACAAAACTATATCAATTAGGGCTGTATTATCAAGCATTGAAAGATTTCTCAATCGCGTGGAATAAAGAAATAGAAATTTATAGCAAGGGAAATCCAGAGATTTTAATTTATATTAATAACACCCTGATTGAATATAATAAACCTCTTTTGAAAAAAAGGAATATCAAAATATATAATATAGCTGTAGTCGTGCCATTTTATCATAACCAAGGTAATATCGCTGCGGAAATTTTGCGAGGGATATCCCAAATTCAATTACAAGTTAATTGGTTAACTTTTAAAAATCTTGGTTTAGAGCCAAAAATAGATTTAAATAATATTGATTTAAATCTATTTTCAAGTCTTATATCTAGTCAAATATTATTACAGTTTTTAATTGTTAATGACCCCAATAATCTATATGATCCATCTAATCAGACAGCCGAAAAACTAGCTGAATTAGCTCAAAAAGTAAATTTAATAGGCATCATTGGTCACTACTCAAGTGAAATGACTAAAAACGCTTTGCAATTTTATCCATATAAGGGTTTAGCCTTAATTAATGCTTGTAGTACATCTAATGAGCTTGCTGATTTATCTGTCACATCTTTTTTTAGATTAGCCACTTCAGATGCAATGAATTCTAAAAAATTAGCTGATTATTTGGTGCGGAATATTGTTAATAGAGAAAAATCAAAAATTGCGATTATTTATAACCAAAATAGTCTTTACTGTCAGTCTTATAGAAACAGCATCAAGCAACATTTAGAATTATATAGAGAGAAATTAGTTTTTTTTGAAGAATGTGGCTATATTAGTGAATCTTATTATAAAATTCAAAACTATATAGAAAATATTCAACAAGCAGGAGTTGATATAATCATCATAATTCCAGACGGCGGTCTTGAACCCAACTCTCTCAATAATGCTGGTCTAATTAGTAGGTCAAATCTCAATAAATGCCTCATAGCTGGAACTGCAACTTTTTACCAAGAAAATGTTTTACATTGGATTCATGAGCAAAGCCAGTACCAAAATATTAATCAAAATCAGCCTCAAATTGTAGCTTGTATTCCTTGGCATTGGCATAGTCAAGAAAATGGCTGTGATAGTGCAAATATAATTGCTCAAAATTTTTGTAAACTAGGTACTCAGTTATGGGGAGAAGAGAATCTGAATTGGCGAAGTGCAACAGCCTTTGATGCAACATTAATTATTTTAAAAGTTATAGAAGAATATCACAGTCAAGATAGCCAATCTTTGCTGGAACATATGGATAAATATCTCAAACATCAGAGAAAACAAATTAGGGGAGTTACAGGAAATATTCAATTTGAGCAAACAGGCGATCGCATCAATCCTCCAACAGAAATAGTTGCTGTTAAGTGGAATTCACAGCAAAAAAAATGGCAATGGACAATTTAAAATTGTGGTGAATTAAAGGAGAGTTTAAACGCAAAAGTATGCAAAGTTCAACGCCGAGACATGCAGAGAATTAAATTCTTGTTCGCTGCGTCTCTGCGTAAGATAAATTCCTCTGCAAAATTCAGCAAAGCTTCTACACTTGTGGTCAAAATATACCACGCCTGAAGTAGAACTATCCTAAACATAACTGCTACTCTACTTTTAGTTAATAGATGAAACCGAAATATGTTAAAAGTCTTTGCAGATAGAGGTGGCACATTTACAGATATTGTAGCTGTGACTGATGATCAGGAAATTATAGACAGACTCTCAAGACATCAGAAACGGTTTTTAATAGTTCCTGTACCTAATCAAGAATGGGTAATCGTCTATAAATTACTATCTGAAAATCCTGAGCAATACCAAGATGCAGTTATTCAGGGAATTCGGGATATTATCGGCTTACAAAATGATGAATCTATTCCCTACACGGTAATCGAAGTAGTCAAAATGGGGACAACAGTAGCGACTAATGCGCTGTTAGAAAGACATGGCGATCGCGTCGTTCTGCTGATTACTAAAGGTTTCAAAGATGCTTTACAAATTGGCTACCAAAATCGTCCTGATATTTTTGCCCGGCATATTATTTTACCAACAATGCTATATGAGCAGGTAATAGAGATAGAGGAACGCTATGATGCTCATGGTAATGAACTAACACCTGTTAATATTGCACAGGTAAAACAAGATTTACAAGCAGTTTATCAAACTGGAATTCGCAGTTGTGCGATTGTGTTTATGCACAGTGATCGCTACCATAAACATGAGCAACAAGTAGCAGCGATCGCTCAAGAAATAGGCTTTACACAAATTTCTGTCTCTCATCAAGTCAGCCGCTTAATGAAATTGGTGAGTCGAGGAGATACAACTGTTGTAGATGCTTATTTAACTCCCATTTTGCGGCGTTATGTTAACCAAGTAGCCAGTCAGTTACCTAACGTCAGATTAATGTTTATGAAATCTGATGGCGGCTTAACTGATGCTACACAATTTCAAGGTAAAGATAGCATTTTAAGCGGCCCGGCTGGCGGTATTGTCGGCGCAGTCCAAACTAGCAAAAGAGCAGGTTTTGATTTAGTAATTACCTTTGATATGGGAGGAACAAGTACAGATGTTGCTCACTTCAAAGGGGAGTACGAACGCCAATTAAATTCGGAAATCGCTGGAGCGCGGATGCGAGTTCCTGTATTGTCAATTAATACTATTGCGGCTGGAGGCGGTTCAATTCTATTTTTTGACGGTTCTAGTTATCGCGTAGGGCCAGAATCAGCTGGCTCAAATCCAGGCCCCGCTTGTTATCGGCGTGGTGGCCCTTTAGCAGTGACAGATGCTAATGTCATGTTAGGTAAAATTCATCCCCAATATTTTCCTGCTGTTTTTGGAAATGATGGCAATTTACCTTTAGATAAAGATATTGTCGTAGAGAAATTTCAGCAATTAGCCCAAGAAATTGCCAATATTACAGGTAACTATCGTACACCTGAACAAGTAGCAGCAGGATTTATGGCGATCGCTGTCGAAAATATGGCAAATGCTATTAAAAAAATCAGTCTGCAACGTGGTTATGATGTCACTGAATACGTTCTTTGTTGTTTTGGTGGCGCAGGTGGACAAGTTACTTGCTTAATTGCTGATACCTTAGGGATGAAACAAATATTTCTGCACCCTTATGCTGGTGTTCTTTCAGCTTATGGAATGGGGTTAGCTGATGTGAGAGCCACCAGAGTTGGAGGAGTAGAACAGCCTTTAAATCAAACCTTGATTCCACAATTAATACAGTTGATGGAGTCTTTAGAAACTCAAGCCAGAAGTGAACTTAGTCAAGATGAAAGTAGTTTTGAAGAAGAAATAATTCAAACGCTAAACCTAAAATATGAGGGAACTGATTCTACTTTAGGTGTTAAGTTTAATCTGGATTTAACGCTGATGCAAACAGAATTTGTAGACAAGCATAAGTCTCGCTATGGTTTCATTCAGTCAGACAAAAACTTAATTGTTGAGTCTATTTCAGTAGAAGTAATTCAGAAAATGGATACTCCTGAAGAGCCTTTAATGACTCGTAATCGACCTCTAGATGAAGCCCCGCAACCAGTAGAAATAGTCCAAATGTTTACTGCTGAACAATGGCATAATACACCAGTTTATCACCGGGAAGATTTACAACCAGGAGATTGTATTAAAGGTGCAGCTATCATTGTGGAAAAAATTAGCACAATTGTAGTTGAACCTAACTGGAAAGCCCAATTAACTGAGCGCAATCATTTGATTTTGCAACGGCTTCTATAATAATCATGATAATTAACAAAAATAAAAAGTATTGTGTACAACACCAGGGCTTAAAATTAGGGACTGCTCTAATATGTAGGACTTTCTATATTGGGTTTTCAGAATTTTGAGTTGCTGATTTTATAATTTAAGGAGTAAAAACTCTAATGTATACCACATCTCAGCCTGATCCTGTCCGATTAGAGATTTTCAAAAATCTTTATCAATTTATCGCTGAACAGATGGGAATAGTCCTACAAAATACAGCCGCATCAGTTAATATTAAAGAACGCTTAGATTTCTCCTGTGCAATTTTTGATGATTCTGGATTATTAGTAGCTAATGCCCCCCATATTCCTGTACATTTAGGCTCAATGAGTGAAAGTGTCCGCAGTTTAATTAATGCTCAAAGCGACACTATTAAATCGGGAAATGTGTATTTATCTAATAATCCCTATAACGGCGGAACTCACCTCCCAGATGTCACAGCCATTACCCCTGTATTTCTGGAAGGTGGTGAACATCTTTCCTATCCTATCTTTTATGTCGCTTCTCGCGGACATCAAGCTGACATTGGTGGAATTACGCCTGGTTCTATGCCTCCTCATAGTAAAACTGTAGAAGAAGAAGGAATTTTATTTGATAATTTCCTCTTGGTAGAACAAGGAGAATTTCGGGAAATAGCCGTACGAGAATTACTACTAAATCATCCCTATCCTGCTCGTAATCCTCATCAAAACATAGCTGATTTTAAGGCACAAATTGCTGCTAATGAACGCGGAGTTAAAGAACTCTCTAGAATGGTGTCTCGATACGGGCTGGAAACAGTTCAAGCTTATATGAAATTTGTGCAAGATAATGCTGAGGAGTCAGTGAGGAGGGCGATTGATGTTCTTAAAAATGGCTCATTTGTTTATGAAATGGATAGCGGCGCAAAGATTCAGGTAGAGGTGACAATTAATCGAAAAACCCGCAGTGCTAAAATTGATTTCACTGGTACATCTCAACAGTTAAATAGTAACTTTAACGCTCCGAAAGCAGTCACTCAAGCAGCAGTTTTATATGTTTTTCGGACTTTAGTTGATGATAGTATTCCCCTCAATGCTGGGTGCTTAAAACCTTTAGAAATTATTGTTCCTGAAGGTTGTATGTTGAACCCTATGTATCCAGCGGCCGTAGTTGCAGGTAATGTAGAGACTTCCCAAACTGTTGTCGATGCTTTATATGGTGCTTTGGGTGTGATGGCTGCTTCTCAAGGGACGATGAATAACTTTACTTTTGGGAACGATCGCTATCAATATTATGAAACCATTTGTGGCGGTTCTGGTGCAGGAGCTAACTTTAATGGTACAGACGCAGTGCAGACTCACATGACGAATTCTCGCTTGACTGATCCAGAAGTGTTAGAAACTCGCTATCCTGTTCTATTAGAAAGCTTTAGTCTGCGTCCTGATAGTGGCGGTAAAGGTAAACATCAGGGTGGTAATGGGGTCATTCGTCGCCTGCGCTTTTTAGAAACGATGACCGCTAATATTCTCTCTGGACATCGGGTTGTACCTCCCTTTGGGTTAAATGGTGGTGAAGCAGGACAAGTGGGACACAACTGGGTAGAACGTGCAGATGGGGTTAAAGAGAATTTAGATAGTACAGCCACGGTAGAAATGAACCCCGGTGATGTATTTGCGATCGCTACTCCTGGAGGTGGAGGATTCGGTCATTTGTAATTAGGAACTTCCACTTTTCAAACTATCTAGTTTGTCGTCATGGTTAGCATCACATGGAAATCAAATTCAAAATAAAATTCATGCTTCCAGTGGTTGACAAATTAGAAAAAATATTGGTGAATTTTATTGCCATTGTAGTTATGTAATTAAAAATCCCGTGGAGATAAATTCACGGGATTTTTAACTTTAACTACCTGATTAATATAATTCTGTTTTTATTTTGATCTTACCTACGGCTCTACCTATCTTTTCCCAGGCTCTAGCTGTTTCATTATCTTCCCAGTCGGTTCTAAGATATTCAGCTTTTTCATAACAAATTTGAGACATAATTCTTAGCACATCCACGACACTCATACTATCAAGCATCGCTTCGATGTCCTCTTTGTCGTACATATTTCACACTCCATCTGTTGAAAGATAGATAAATTGGTTGAAGATGATGATTTTCATTACATCTAATTGTGATAATAGTTGGATTCCTCATATCTTTACATATTTCAATAGCATGAAATAAAACTTGTGACAAATCTAGCTGTATATATATTGGTATTATGGCTGAATTTATAGTTTAATCAATATAACGTGTCCTACCCTATTAATGGCAAGTTGAGACTCATCAAACTCATGCCTAGTGCAACAAGACAAAAAATTAGATGAATGCTGACGCTTTTTTCCAACCGGGACTATATATAAATTTGCCAGGGAAGTATCAAGGAACGATCGCAAATCAAACCCAAGCCGCCAAACACCAACCTGACTATGCAGTAGCTTATGTGAACCAAGGAATGATTCTGTGTAATGAACTCCAAGATTATCAAGCCGCGATCGCAGATTTAAGTCGCGCTATCAAAATCAATCCTCAACTAGCCGAAGCTTATTACTATCGAGGATTTGCACGTTATGCTTTGGCTGACTATACAGGAGCGATCGCTGATTATGATCAAGTATTGCAGATTAACTCCACAATCGCAGGAGCATATTACTATCGAGGTAAAGCATACTTCGCCTTGGGAGAATATAACCAAGCGATCGCTGACTACATACACATCATAGAAGTAAATCCAGAATTAGCTAGTGATATTAATATAGATATTGCTTACGCTTATTATGGCTGGGGCGTAGCTTTGGCGGAACAAGGGGATTATCCAGAAGCGATATCAACTTTTCAAACAGCTTTGCAATGGCATCCTTACTTAGCTGCAGTTTACAGTAGTCGCGGTAATGTTTACTATAACTTAGGAGAATATCGGCAAGCGATCGCTGACCATGAAAGAACAATTCAGCTTGATCCTACCTTAGTAGAGGCTTATCAAAATCGGGGTAATGCCTACTATGCTTTAGGAGACTATACCGCAGCCATCGCCGACTACAGCCACACACTAGAACTTGACCCAAATTTCGCCACAGCCTACTACAATCGCGGTGTTATTCGTTCTCGCCTGCAAGAATATGATTTAGCCAGACAAGATTTTAACCAAGCCATTCGGTTAAACCCAGAAGACGCACAAGCCTATGCAGAACGGGGTTTAATTCGAGTAGTTGAGGAAGATTACCAAGGCGCAATTGCTGATTATAGCCAAGCATTACAAATTGATGCCAATTTAGCTTTAGTTTATGGTTTTCGTGCCAACATTCGTCGCCAACTAGGAGATTATCCAGGCGCACTCTCAGATAGTGATCAATTAGTCGCACTGTGTCCCTATCTAGCTGAAGGATACTGCGATCGCGCTACAGCTCGTCGTCACTTAGGAGACTATCAAGGAGCGATCACTGACTATAATCAAGCGTTACAGCTCGCTCCTGACTTAGTAGAAGCATACTACGGACGAGCGATCATCTATGAAACCTTACAAGATTTTCTGGGAGCGATCGCCGATAACACCCAAGCCATTAAATTTGCACCAGATTTTGCCCCAGCATATTGTAATCGTGGGAATGCTCGTCGCCAATTAGGAGACCATCGTGGCGCACTCGCGGACTATAACCAAGCCTTAGCAATTAATCCCCAATTAGTCGAAGCCTATTATAACCGGGCTATTTGGCATTATGACCAACAAGATTACCCAGGCGCGATCGCCGATTACACCCAAGCTTTAGAGCTTAATCCCGATTCTGCTCTATTTTATAGCCAACGTGCTAACGCCTACTATGCGATTCAGGATTATAATCAGGCGATCGCCGATTATAGCCAAGCCATTAGCATTGACCCTCATGACGCTGAAGACTGGTATAACCGAGGTCGTAGCCATACTCAACTCGCACATTATCAAGAAGCATTAGCCGATTTGAGCCAATCTTTACAGCATCAACCCTATTATGCTCCAGCCTATCTGTTACGCGCTGAAGTTCGCCGTAATTTAGGAGACAGAGAAGGCGCAATGAGAGATTTAAAGAAATCTGCTGACCTCTATAATCATGAAGGTAATAGACAATACCATCAACAAATTTTAGAAATGATGGCTACCCTAAATTGAGACTCAGATGATTAATCAAACGCTATCGGGTGCGATTAATCATTTTTGATCCAGAAGAGGGAGTGCTTGTCAAATGGTAACACTGGGAAACATCGGGTTACACTGTCAAAATGATTGCCCTGCAATGGCAGACTAGACTTTGGAACTTAAGTCATCCATCGTCGTCACTTATCATACAGACCGGAACATATTAGAGTAAATGATTTAAATCATACAATCATTTAACAAAGCTTAAAGTTGCTTTATTATATTACTTACCGAAGGTGTGAGTTGAGTTGTGGAATTTAACTAGCGATGACTACTTGTATATCTACTACTGTTGAACGTGATTCTCAATCTGTCCGAGTACGTGAATTAACCAAAACTTGTTATCGGGGTGATCAACAGGTAAAGTTCATGAGCCTGCAAGCAGAGGTTGATTCTCTGTTAATGCAATTACAAAATCTCAAGGAAAAACGTTTAGCCACCAATAGCGCAGAATCATAAAACCAATTTTCCGGCGATCTCCTAGCTTTAGTCTGTTCTCTTGAGACTAAGTAGATAGTGGCAACCTTTGTCAAATAACCCAGGAAAATTACACTGAGTCAACAGGCGATCGCCAAACTGAATCATTAAGAATTTATTAAATCTGTATATCAATTTACCATTACTTCAAATAAAAAACCAGAAATGATAAGTAAATCTTTACATTTCTGGTTTTTTATTTATCCTAAATTTTATCTCTATACCCCCACACCCTAAAAATAACTACCTGATTTACGATGCTCTATAGCAGTAACCCCATCATTTTCTAACACTTCTCCTTTATCAACTACGGCATAAATCAAGCATCTATCACCACATTCAAGTTGATTGATGACCGTACATTCCAAATAGGCTAAAGCCTCAGTTAGAATCAAGCAACCATTCTCAGCCTTCTTGGTTTCCAGATGAGCAAAGGGATTATCCCCTAAAGTGCTTTGACGAGAAAAATAACGTCGCACGTTTCTACCTTCTTTGAGGATATTCAGCACAAATTTATCGCCAGGATGACACATTAAATCAGCATTTTGCTCTTGAGCAACGGCCAGCATAATTCCTGGTGGGTTAAAAGTAGCTTGGGAGATCCAAGAAGTTAAAATACCTTTGTGATGATCTTGATCGCAAGTAGTGACGACGCATAAAGAACCAACAATTCGTCCCACAGCTTGTTCAGTGCGGTCGATTTGTGCTTCTGTGACGGCTTGGCGAGTGGTGCGTAACTTCTTGGTCTTCTTTAAGGTTTGAGCAAAGTTCGCTCCGGCTGTCTGACACTCTTGTAATATCTCTGGTGTAGGGCTGAAGCGGACGCGAATAGTTTCAAGGCCTAAGCGATAGTTAGCATCTTTGAGCTTAGTTTCAATTAAATCAACAGCTTCCCCACTCCAACCATAAGAACCAAAGACTCCCGCTAACTTAGTTTTCGCAGCGGTAGAAAGAACTATACCCAAAGCCGTTTGAATTTGGGTGGGTGCATGACCGCCAAGGGTGGGAGAACCAATAATAAACCCGTCACAAGCTTCGATAACGCGGTTAATTTCTGCTGGTTCTGCTAGTTCACAGTTAATTGACTCCACATTAATGCCACTATCAATCAAACCTTGCGCGATCGCATTCGCTACAATTGCTGTGTTGCCATAGGCAGAAGCATATAACAACGCCACGCTTAAATCTTGCGATTTCTGTACTTGACACCATTGACGGTAATCGTGAGTAAATCGGCTGAGGCTGTAGCGAATTACTGGGCCATGAGCAGGCGCGTAACATTTAGCACCCAAACCCACTAATTTATCTAACGCGACTTCCACCTGTTTAGCTTGGGCTGCATGGAGACAGTCAAAGTAATAACGTCTTTCCGCGTCTAACTTTTTCCAGTCCTCATCAAATAAAGTATCCTCGCAGATATGTGCGCCAAAAAACTTATCTGTATAAAGAATTCTCGTAGCGGGGTCATAGGTACACAGTCCATCCGGCCACCGGGGAGTCGGGACAGAGATAAAACTGAGGCGATGTCCTTGTCCTAAATCTAGAGTGTCTTCAAAACGCACAACTTGAATGCGTGACTCCCATTCTGGAAAACTTGATTTGAGAACATTAGCAGCTGGACGAGAACAAATGAGAGTAACTTGCGGTGCTTGTGTTAGCAATACCTGTAAAGTGTAGCTGCGGTTGGGATTAACGTGACCCAGAATAATGTAATTGAGGGTGGAAAAGTCGAGATTTTGGGCGAGTTGGTCGATAAAAATTGTTGTGAAAGATTCGCCTGGCGGGTCAATTAAAACTGTTTTGTCAGCTTTAATCAGATAAGAATTAGCTGTAGTTCCCCGTTGACGGGAATACTCAACCTCAAATTTTAATCTTTCCCAAGTACGCGATCGCAGCACTAGCGTATTCTGAGCAATATCAGCAACCTGTACATCTCTAGGACGAATGTTAGTAGATATATTCATAATTAAAGATGGGAATTGGGCATCAACTGTTACCTGTCACCTGTCTCCAGTTCCTTACCTAGTCCGGTTTTGATAACGTTGGGATATTTGTTGTTCGGGGTCGATACCTTCAAAGGTGGGGGGTAGCCAAACTCGCACTACTAAAAGTACGCCGAGAACTAAAAGGAAAGCGCAAGTTGCTAAAACTTGACTCCAAGAAATTTCTAGTACACCTTTGACAATAATTTCTCGTAGGACAGAAACGATAGAAACTTCCACCGCTACGCCAATAGATATGCGTTGTTCTTGGAGGTAAATAATTAACAGGCGAAATAACTCAACTAAAATCAGCAGAAACAAAATATCGGCAGTGACAATGTGAAAGTCTAAAGGGGGAAGCAGGGAGAGAAACATATCTCGCACCTGAATCACCATGAAACTAAATAATCCCATGCACAAGGAAATAACAATCACATCTTGAATTAGTTCCAAAGTGCGAACAATGCGATACCGATTGATTTCGTACAGAGAAATGGGGTTATCTTCTACGGATTTATACATGGCTAGATTGGGAATGGGGACTGGGGACTGGGTAATTCTTTTTTGTCTTGTTACTTTTGCCTTTTACCTTTTAATAGTGATTGCCAACTTTGCGATGATGAACTGCGGTGAGTGCGTTGATATCTGCTACTCTGCCATTCTGGACTGTGCTGTAAATGATCCAATGGTCGCCGCAGTCCATGCGACTAGTGATTTCGCATTCCATATAAGCTAAAGCTTCTGCGAGAATGGGCGCGCCATTGTTAGCAGGATAGGTCTTCACTCCAGCAAAACGGTCTGCACCGGGAGGAAAACGTTTGAGGAAATGTCTCATTAATGCTTGATAGTTGCCTTCCGCTAGGACATTTAAAACAAAGCGATCGCCTATTTGCATCAACGATTCAATGGCGCGTTCTTTGCCCACAGCCACAGCTACACCTAAAGGATTGAGACTGGCTTGTGTCACCCAGGAAGCAAACATGGCACTATGAATTTCGCCTTTTTTGGTGGTGATAATATACAATCCGCCACTAATGCGACCAAGGGCTTTTTCTAATTCACTGTTAATTGATTTGATTTGTTTGATGTTGCGATCGCGCGTTAACCATTGACCCATATCTGTCCCCGCTTCATCACACAATTTTTCTATGCTTTGACTGGGGGTTTCTTTGACTAAAATCGGCGGAAAGGCTGCTATTAATCCTAATTCTTGCAACTTATTGCGTAAGGGATAGATGGGTTCATCTTCTCCCCCACCGGACTCTAATAAACCAATGGTTTGCTTTGGATGCACAGCCGCCAAAATTGTACTTAAAGCTGCTTGTGCATTCATCGAAGATTGAGGTGGCATTGCTATAATTAATCCGGCTGATTGCGCTACTAATTCCCTGACTTCTTGCAGTTCAGCACTATTCAAATCAATTAACTCTACCGCCACACCCGCCTTTGTACATCCATGCCCGATATTGCGGACTAAATGTTCACTGTAACCGTAATCTTCCGTATAACATAAAGCTACTACTGTCTCAGTTTTTGCTTGTTCTAAACTCCAGTTTTGATACTTTTCTATCCATGCAGAAATATGGTGCTTTAATAAAGGCCCATGTCCTGTGGCAACCGTCTGAATTTCTAACTTTTCAATCCGCTTTAAAGCCGCTAAAACTGACCGCGCATTTGGCCCCATGAGACAATCATAGTAATACTTAAAATCTGCTTCTACAGCCAAGAAGTTTTCATCATAAGTATGATCATCGCAATAGTGCATCCCAAATACATCACAAGTATAGAGAATGCTTGTTTTATGGTCGTAGGTAAAAATTGTGTCAGGCCAATGTAAGTTAGGCGCAGAGATAAATTCTAACTCGTGACCATTGCCTAAATCTAAGCGATCGCCACTTTTTACCAGCATCGATTTAAACGGCTGGTGAACCATATTTTCTAAGAATTGCATAGCCACCTTAGCACCAACCACAGTGATATCAGGAGCTAACTGCAAAATATCTTTGACTAAACCACTATGGTCTGGTTCTGTGTGACTAATAATTAAGTAGTCTATCTGATTTGGATCTATTAATCCTGTAATTAACTCTAGATATAACTGCTCGAACTTTCTATGGGAAGTATCAACTAAAGCAATCTTTTCACCTTGAATTAAAAAAGAATTATAGGTCGTGCCGTTGCGTAAACCAAACTCAATATCAAAACGTTCACGATCCCAATCTAAACAACGGATAGCTGTTGTTTCACTTGCTAGTTCTACAGTTTCTACTGTTAAAAGTCCAGAATTGGGAATATTTTGAATATTTGCTGTGAGTGCTATCATTGCTTTTCTCCAAAAATTAATATCTGGAGTTAATTGTGCTTTTTTCTATATTTACCTAAGAATATGAATTGGTAAAATGCTAATACTTAAAGTTATTGATTAGAAATATTTATCAGAAAAATTCGGAAATTAGTTTTTATTTTAATTAATTTACTATTGAAATCAATCAATGTTCACCATTAGTTTTTTATTAAACAAAAACTCTTGAACTATTACAAAATTCAACTCAGCACTCATCATGCACATTTTTCTCGAAAGCCAATACCCATAACTAATAATCCTTGCCAGTATAGATAAACTAATATCTCTAAATTCTCTCCAAAGGTATAGAGAAATAGAATCATCACAATACTTAAGCCGACTTTAGCAGTGGGGCGTTTGGGATCTAAGGATTTAATTAATAAATCGACGAAAGTTAAAGCCATTGGCACAGCCAAGGCGACAAACCCGACAATACCCTTAACGAACAATACACCCGCCCAAGTATGGTGAGAACCGATAGGCATATGTTCCACAATGTGAGGGCCATCTTCGACCACGCCATGTCCCCAAATTGGGGCTTCGGTATGCCAGCGATATACTGCAATCCGTTTTAGTGCCATGCGTACCCGTGTTGAACCCGCCCGTGCTGCCTTAAACCCATCCCAAAAATTATTAAAAGCCAGAATGATAGATGGGGAAAAAATCCCACTCAGGTAACTAGTTATTCCTAATCCAATTAAGATCATGGGGCGAGTTAGCCCAGATAACACAGTGGTCAGCAGGGGAATAACCACAATGCAAACCTGAGCCATCCGGGACTTACAAACAAAGCACATGAGTACAGAGCCGATTAATCCGAACCATCGCCATTTTTTATTTTTTTCTTGCAAGGCCAACATAAAATTTACATTGCCGACAAAACCCAATGCAGGCCCCCACGGTGTAAATAATCGCCAACGTAAATCCCCTGTACTGCCGTCAATTTCATAGAGAGGCACATCGAAAAATTCGTTACCCGGCCCCCCAACAGCTTTGAGGGGAGAGACATACAATATCTGCGGTAGGTGGAGAGAAGGAGTTAATAATAAAAAAGGAGTAATTATCAGAGTATGAAAACCAACAATACAAACAGCTCGATAAATAATTTGAGGACGAATCTTTAAACAACCAGCCAGAGGATAAAGAGCCAATGCTGCCCAACCTTTAGCCCAACCAATAGAAGATTTAATAATTAAACCAGTGGGCAAATTATAGTCTAAATGTCCTGCTATCAATGCTACTTCCATCGCTAACATCCCCACAATCCACACCCAGACAATCCAAGGGATAGAAATTCTCTCCTCAGATGGGGTGTCTTTTGTTTGTGCCAGAATTTTGATGACGAGAAATACTAGCAACACCCAACAGAGGATAGATCCTACAAGATATAGTCCACCTACAACCCAAATGGCATAAGTGTTAGCGATCGCCCACCAAACTACTTTTTCTGGTATATTCTCCGGTTGAATATCATCTTCCTGCTTCTTCTTTTTGTTCATAATTACCAGTCCCCTACTTTCAAGACAACCACTTAGCAAGCTTATCTATCCAAGGTTTCCGAATCCACAGCAAGGCCAAACCAAGGGTAGAAAAGACAGAACCAGCGGCCGCGCCAGCTAAAATTAAGCCTTTTTTGGGGGCTGTAGGTTCATCTGGCAAACTCGGCTCCATTGCCAACTGCACCAGAGGATAGGCTGAAAACACATCTCCTTGGCCTAAATCCAATTTCGTTAGGGTGGAAGCAAACACAGCTTCCGCAATCTGTTGATCTCGTTTCAAATTCTCTAAAGTAGATTGTCGTTGTGATAGCGTATTTAAACGTTGTTCTAGCCGAGCAATTTCTGAGTCCAAAGCCTTAATTTGGGCTATGAGTCCTTTTTGATCAGACTGGTAAGATATCAAACTTTGAAATAACGCATCTCTTCCAGAACCATTCACTGCTAAAGTTAAGCGGCTCAGTGTCTCTGGAGTCATCGGTTTACTAGTGAGCAATTGACCCCGTTCTAACAAAGCAGTCCAAGCTGACTCTTGCCGTTTACTTTCCTTAATGACTTGGGGATGGTTAGAACCATATTTAGTCATTAAAATTTCTAAGGTAGTTGTAGCTTCACTGTAGTCTTTGAGATTCTTTTGAAAGATTTGATCAGCATGGAGCAAAAACGCATCTGCGGCTTCTTGGGGTGAAAGTCCTAAATCTTGGATCAATTGCTGCATTCGTTTGCTAGTGAGTTGCTCTTGGGCTGTGGCTTCTGCACGCTGTCGCCGTAACTGCTCAATATTGGAAGAGAGATTACCTATTTGATCAGGAAAACTCAAACCGGAGCGCAATTTGTATTCTGAGAGGCGTTTTTGCGATTCTTCCAGCTTTTTTTGGGCTGAGAGCAGGATTTTCTGAGTTGGTTGTCCACGCTGTTGCAATTCTCCTGCACGTAAAGCATTAACTCGTTGTACCATTGCCTGATAGAGAGCCAAAGCTTTATGGCGTGAGTCTTGAGGACTTTTGCCTGTGATCTCAAACAACATAATTGTGGTGTTGTCTAAAAGTTTGATCCGAGGCTTGAAAGGCTCATCGGGCATTTTAGCGATCGCAGCAGCTGCCTTTAATACTGGCTCACTGGTAAAAACATACTCATAATTAGCTCTAGGGTCGAAGGTAGAACTACCTAATCCTGAACCAGTAGAGGCTGATGCTTGACCAATTTCTGGCAGGTTGACATTGACACCAAAATTAGCCCCAGTCAAAATCAGGGCAAATTCGCTAGTATAGGTGGGTTTAGTGACTTTCAAATACTGAATTGATGACCCCCAAATCAAAGCGTTACCCAACACACTCAGGAAGACATAACGCAGCCAACGCGCTTTGAATATGCCAATCACTATAGCTATGGGTAAAATCAACCTTCGTTCTGTCATTTGAATAAATCTCGCAAAATCGGGATAGGGGAAAGAATTGTTTGGATGACATCCCGAAATTCGACTACTTTAGAGTCATAACAAGCAACAACATCATTAGCTTTTAAAAAGGGATTATTGGCATCATTATTGACACCTGTCAGCAGTTTGTTGACGCTGCGTTCTATATAGGTTGTTTTGCCTGTTAATTGTTCCGTTGTCACCAGTACGGCTTTACGTTCAGCATTAGTTCCTCTTGTTCCTCCTGCACAGTTAGCAGCAGCTACTGCATGAGAAAAACGCGTACCGTAAGGAAAAGATGTAGCATCACGACCAATACCAGAGACCGCGTTACCCGTAGCTGGTACAGTCAAATTTGAGAGGAAGACTTTTACTCCAGTGGGAGTAATGGCTGAAGGACGCACTAACTCATTTTGCATCTTGCCAGCATCAGGAACGATAATGCGATCGCCTGCAATCAGAGGGATATCTGCAAAGGGTTCACCGGTCATCACCCCGGATAAGTCGATAGTTCGCGTTTCTCGATCGCGGATCAGTTGAACGTGTTGAATATCAGCCGTGGGTTTAATTCCCCCAGCATCACGAATAGCGATCGTCAAGTAACGGTTAGGGGGATATTGTCCAGCCACTGGTACAGGAGTTTGTGTTTTCTCACCAGGAGTAAGTTCGTTAATAAATACCCGTCCTGGTAAAAATGTTTCTCCACTCACGAAAACTTCCACTGGGGCCCACTGCACCACCCTCACGTTTACTTGCAGAAAAGAAGGTTGAAAAAAAGCCCCATCAACTAAAGCTGTCGTGAGATTTTCCTCAACTTGCTTTGGTTCTAGCCCGGCCACAGGTAAAGGTGATAGATAAGGAATTTCTAAATCACCCTCTAAATTGACCTCAAAAATTCCACTAAACTCTTCTCCTTCAGGAATGATCACCTTGACGCGATCGCCTGGAGATAAAGGTAAAGCCAGGCTGGGTGCTATCCAAGTTAACCAGAAAAGCACAAGGTAGAAAACAGAGGGTAGAAGAGAGGAAAAGCACCGCTTGTAAGTGGGGCTGGAAACTCTTTTGGCTCTTGTCAAGCTTAAGACTACGGCATTGAAAATTATGTAACTTATATATTGCATAAAGTTATAAAAAGTGCGTTTTATCTAGTTGTAATTACTGTTAATAAAACGTGCTGTCACTTTATACAGTATGTAAAAAATATAAACAGTATGAAATCAAAAAGAGAATACCCTTTTGATTCTCTTCACTAACAAACAAAGCAACTGGCAAGGGTAAAAACAGTGATATCACTGAATAAATAGCAAAACTAACTATTAGTCACCAGTGATTTCAACCGAGGTGAACTATTACGGAGGTAAGTGCAATTTTAGAAAAATTTTATACTTTATTCGGAAAAAAGTTAAAACTCATGATATAAATATTATACCAGTTATCACAATTAAACACTGACTCTCAACCAGTGTTGAGCATCTACCAGTCAATTACATGAGACTCTCTATTTTGTTAATGAATTATGGGACTCACTATTGGTCTGGTAAATACATATTCAACTTTAAATATTGGTGATGCCGCCATCTATAACGCTTTGACAGCCTTAGCATCAGAGGCTCAAGTCATAGCTAAATTCCAAGATTTAGAACCAGAGTACATTCCAGGGTTGCAGATTGTGCAACAGATGCGACGCTGTGACGGCTATATCAGCGTCGGTGGCGATATTTTCAACAACGCCCGTGAAGGTTTAATCACCAAAGCCTTCATACGGAATTTACTGCAATTACAGCGATCGCCTCGACAGACATTTTTATTCGGGCAATCCATACCGCGATCGTGTCATGGCTTAAGTTTTCAAGCTTTGGCATTTTGCTTACGGCGGTTAGCTGCGGTGTGTGTCAGGGATACAGAAAGCCATCAACGTTTAACTCAAGCTGGAGTCTCAGCCATTTTATCTTTTGATGCTGCCTTCACTCTTGCAGTTAGTGAAGCAGCCAAACAAACAGCCCAAAAAATCTTAGAAGCACAGGAGATTCAACCACAAGCAGCTGCCTTAATTTCCCTGCGCGCCTTTGACTCTATGTATAGCCATGATAATCAACAGTTTCAACATCAATTAATTACCCTCAGCCGCAACTGTCAACAACAAGGATATCAACCAGTATTGCTCATTCAGTCTCAAGCTTACGGAGCAGATAACGACCTAGCAGTAGCAGAACAAATCGCCCAAAAAGTCCCAGGACTGAAAATTTTTAATCCCTTTGGTGTTGCTAATCAACTACCTACATGGGAACTAGTCATGGGTGCATTAGCCATTTCCCGTGTCATAGTTGCTATCCGTTATCACACAGCCGTATTAGCCCTAGCAAGCGGCAGAATCCCCTTTAACTTGTACTATTCCAACAAAGGCCAAGACCTAACCCAACGCTTAAACCTTCCTGGGTGCAGCTTGAAAGACTTTAACCCAGATAAATCTATGGATGCGATCGCCTCAACCGCCACCGCCACCTTTGACCATCAAATAATTCGGCAACAAGTCCAACAAGATTTTCAAAAATGTTATCAGCAATTAGTTAATAGTCATTAGCTTTTCTTCGGTGTGGCTTTGCAAAAAATCATCAATTAATTTCAAAATACCAATATCAAAATGAAAGCAAAAATTTACCACCTCATCGGCGGTCAAGGTATGGGCTGGACTGGCGGCATCAAAGCCACCTTAAAAAGCTTAGAAAATTCCCACCTCTCACGAAAATTTGAATTTACCATTGTCCCCATATCAGAAGCATCGTCTTTACTATCAAAACAGCGGCCAGACGCAATCATAGTCCACGCGGCCTCGTCATGGCGCAGCCTATTAACCCTGTGGAATCTGAAATTTAAAGCCAAATTAATTATTAACGAACATCACTATTCAGCAGGCTTTGAAACCTGTAATGTCCCTTCAGTTGGCCGATTTCATCGGATGCTCAAAACAGCCTACGGAATCTGCGATCGCGTCATTGCTATTTCCCAAGGACAACAGAGTTGGATGCTGAAAAGCCAATTGTTACCTGCTGAAAAGATTACTTTGATTCAGTCCTCTAGAATTGTTGATGGTTTCTTAGCTGTTCCTTCCAAACCTAGAATTGCCAATCAACCATTAATCATTGGTGCGTATGGCAGGTTTTGTTTACAAAAAGGTTTTGATATCCTCATTGATGCCGTCAAACAACTATCCAACCCTCGAATTATTGTCCGCATAGGTGGCGGTGGACAAGACGAAGACCAACTCAAACAATTAGCTGCGACTTGTCCTCAGATTGAATTTGTGGGACGTATCGATGATGTACCCGCTTTTTTAAATCAATGTGATGCGGTGGTGATTCCCTCCCGTTGGGAAGGTTGGGGTAATGTGTGCTTAGAAGCGAGGGCAGCAGGTAAACCAATTATTGCCTCGGCAGTGGATGGTTTGAGTGAACAAATTCAAGGCTGTGGAATACTTATCCCACCAGGAAATCCTGTCGCATTAGCTAAAGCTATTCAGGAATTAGCCGATTTACCTGCGGCTGAATTAGCCGAGATGGGACAACAGGGAAAAGCTTCCGCCATCAATGCTTGGGATAATTATTTATCTAATTGGCAAAGGCTGCTAGAGGCGGTTGTATGAAAGCGATCGCCCAAACTTTAGCGGCTTTCAAAAAAGACCGTTTCGTGCGTAATATTGGCTGGATGGGGGCTTCTGAATTAGTCATTCGTGTGTTTCGCCTCTTTACTACAGTCATTCTGGCGCGGTTCCTCAGTGCGGAAGACTATGGACTCGCTGCAATTGTCCTGACGACCTACGAATTTATTCGCGTGTTTACCCGTAATGGCATTGCAGATAAAATCGTGCAAGCTGATGCTGGAGAGGTGGAAGAGTTATGTCGTACTGCCTTCGGATTGAATTGGGTGATTGCCGGGGTGTTATTTACCGTTCAATGTTTGGCATCATTAGCGATCGCCAAATTCTACGGTAACTCGAACTTAATTTTACCGATTTGTCTGATTGCGGTTACATATCTGATTTATCCCTTAGCGATGGTACAAACAGCCTTAATTAGAAGGGAAAATCGCCTGAATATTTTGGCTTTAATTAGTTCAGTGCAAGTATCTACGGATAACGTGTTAACAGCGATTTTTGCTCTTTCTGGTTGGGGAATGTGGGCAATTATTCTACCGAAGTTCTTAGTAGCCCCCATCTGGATTATTCTCACGTTTAAATATCATCCCTGGCGCATGACTCAATCTGTTACCTTCGCTAAATGGCGACAGATTACCTCGTTTGCTACTCGCATTCTAGGTGTCGAATTACTCACTATATTTCGCGAAAACATAGACTATCTGTTAATCGGTAGGTTTGTTGGTTTGCAAGCATTAGGAGTTTATTATTTTGCCTTTAATGCCGGATTAGGGATGAGTTTAAGTGTAATAAATGCTATACGTGTTTCATTGTTTTCCGACTTGTGCAACCTCAACTCTCAGCCTGTGTTGTTTGCCCAACGCTATATGCAAAGTCTGCGGAAAATCGCTTTTATGATTGTGCCTTTAGTAGTCTTGCAATCAAGTTTAGCTCCCTTCTACATTCCCCTAGTATTTGGGCAGAAATGGGTAGAAAGGGGAGCAGTACCAATTTTAATGTTGATTTGTTGTTCGGCTTTATCCCGCCCCTTTGCTGATGCGGCTTCCTTAATGTTTCGTGCCTTTGGTCAACCGCAGATTGAATTGCGCTGGAATGTAATTTTTACCGTGAGTTTGGCGACTGGGATTTGGGTAGGGACACAATGGGGGATTTTGGGAGCAGCGATCGCAGTTATGGCTACCCATCTAATGTTGCAACCAATTTACACCGTTTGGGCAACTTGGAGGACATTACCTAAAGTTTTACAGGAGGCGAAAGGATGACAACTACTAATCCAATGGTATCGGTGATTATCCCTGCTTATAACGCGGCTGAGTTTCTACCAGATGCGATCGCCTCTGTACAACAACAGACTTTCTCTGATTGGGAACTATTGATCATTAATGATGGATCTACGGATGACACTGTGGCAATTATCGGAGAGTATCAAACAGTAGATGACCGTATTCATCTTATAAACCAAAGTAATCAGGGTGTTTCTACTGCCCGCAATCTGGGAGTAGAAAAAAGTCGAGGTCAAATCTTGGCTTTTCTCGATGCTGATGATCAGTGGCTACCAAACAAACTCTACCAACACCTCAAGCATTTTCAATCCCATCCCCGCTTAGGGGTAAGCTTTGCCCAAGTGGAAATATTGAATCAACTGGGTGAAGCCAGCGGACAATTTTCTAGTTCCCGTTTGACTAATTTAAAACCAGAATATTTCCTTTCCGAAAACCCCACAACTACAACCTCTAATTGGGTAGTGCGTCGGGAAGTCTTTCATCAGGTGGGAGGCTTTTGTCGCGACATGAGCTATTCCGAGGATTTGGAGTGGTTGTTGAGGGTTAGCTGTACTGATGATTGGGAAATCGCAGGCATCGACCAAGTTTTGACTCGGTATCGTACTAGTTCTGGTGGGCTTTCTGCAAATTTATATCGTATGGAAGCAGGTTGGAATCAACTTGCACAGAAAGCAAAAGTTTATGCACCCTCGTTAGTTGAGCGTCATTTTGCATTGGCTCAAGCTTTGCATCTGCGTTATTTGGCTCGACGCGCTTTTCGTTTGCAGCTACCTGCGGATGTGGGTATGGATTTTATGACTCGCGCTTTGCTTTCTGATTGGCGGTTGTTAGTGTATGAGCCACGGCGGAGTTTTTTGACTTTGGTGGCGGTGTTTGGGATGTGGTTGATGGAGGGGATTTGGCTCACGCCGAGAGTAAGAGTTGAGAAGAGTTAATTAAGAATTAATTTTATGAAAGTATCTGTAATTATTCCTGTTTATAATTCTGAAGGTTCTGTGGCTGAGACTTTGCGATCAGTGTTGGCGCAGACATATAAGGATTTTGAAATCATTATTGTTGATGATGGTTGCACAGATAAGAGCATTGAGATTTGCCAAAAATTTGTGGATACCCGGATGCAAATTGTTCATCAACGAAATCGAGGACTGGCTGGGGCGAGAAATACCGGGATTCGTCACGCAAAAGGAGAATATTTAGCTTTTATTGATAGTGACGATCTGTGGCTACCAGAGAAGTTAGCGAAGCACGTTGAACATTTGGAGCGATCGCCTACTGTGGGTGTGAGTTTTTCTCGCTCGATTTTGATTGATGAACAGAGTCAACCTCTGGGAATTTATCAAATGCCGCAGTTAACTGACATTACACCAGAATATTTGTTCTGTCGTAATCCCATCAGTAACGGTTCATCGGTAGTCATTCGCAGAGATGTTTTGAGTGAGATTAAGTTTCAGGAGAATTTATACGGTGAGGTAGAAGACTTTTACTTTGATGATCGCTTTCGTCAATCTGAAGATATTGAATGCTGGTTGCGTATTGCTCTGCAAACTAACTGGAAAATTGAAGGTATAGCTGAAGCTTTGACTCTTTATCGGGTGAATATGGGCGGTTTATCAGCCAATATTCTCAAACAATATGAATCGTGGGAGAAAATTCTGGTAAAAACCCAAGTGTATAATCCTGAGTTTATTAAAAATTGGGGTAATAGGGCTAGAGCCTATCAGCTACGGTATTTAGCCAGGAGAGCAGTTAGACAGCGATCGCCTGAAATAGCTGTCAGTTTACTACACAAAGCCTTGAAAACCCATTGGCGAATTCTATTAGAAGAACCTCGCCGCACATTAATCTCTTGTAGTGCTGCATATTTACTCTGGATTTTGCCTAAATCTGTGTATCAGTCATTAGAAAAATTGATGATGCAAATCACTGGTAACACGCAAAAACGACGCATCCAGCATGAACAAATTAAGACTGTTTAATAGTTGACTGTGACTATTAAGTTATTCTCTCTCTGCTTTCCCAATACCCAGTTCCCAATTACTTTACTTCAATCAAATCAAGCATGAAAGTATTATTAGTTTGTTCTTCTGGTGGACATTTTAAAGGTCTTCAGCAATTGCGTTCTTTTTGGGAAAATCATGATCGCACTTGGGTGAGTTTTAATACAGCTACAACAAAGGCTGCTCTGACTGGAGAAACGGTTTACTGGGCTTACAGTCCTACTAATCGTAATCTTCCTAATTTGCTCAGAAATTTATACTTAGCTTTTAAAGTCATTCGAGAAACTAAACCCGATCTGATTGTCTCTACAGGTGCAGGTGTTGCAGTCCCTTTTTTGATTCTGGGGAAACTCTTTGGTAGTCAGACTGCATTTATCGAATCTGTCACCCGAATTCATACTTTGAGTTTATCCGCCAAGCTAGTTTTACCTTTTCTCAATGTTCTATATGTGCAGTGGCCGCAACTACAAGCCCGTTATCCTCAAGCTGAACTCGTCAGCCCACAGGAGAGTTAATCAGGCTGCGTTTAGTTGAATACCAGCAGGGGAAGCAGAGGAAGAGAAAAGGATTTATATAACTTTCCTGATACCCCTACACCCTTACACCCCTACACCCCTACACCCTCACACCCCTACACCCCTTCAAATATGATTTTAGTCACCGTTGGTACAGAACAATATCCTTTCAATCGTCTCATGCACTGGATCGAGGTGTTATTGCAAACCGAATTAATTCAAGAGGAAATTGTGGTTCAGTACGGTAACTCGACGATTTTACCTGCTGGTGCAAAGGTTTACCGTTTCCTCAAAGAAGAGAATTTTCAAGATTTAATTCGTCAGGCGCGAATTGTGATTGCTCACTGCGGTGAAGGAACTTTACTACTGTTGGATTCTTTGGATAAGCCTTATATTTTGGTGGCTCGCAGTCAGCAGTTTCAAGAACACGTTGATGATCATCAAGTAGAACTGGCTTTAGCACTATCGCAGATTAATGTCCCTATTGCTTGGTGTCCTGGTGATTTGGTGCGCTTTCTGGAACAACCCAGACAAGTATCGGTTGCTGATGTATCTAATGCTGTTGCGATCGCACTTTGCAATAGTCTGCAAAATCGTTTTGGTCAAACTAGTCGTCAATTACAAGGTGTATAGCAATGGTAACTTCAAATTCTCCAGCTAAATTAACTCTAGTTACTACTCGTTTAAATCACATTTTATTAGTACAGATGCCCCTCCGATTAACTGTAATTGAGGCAGTGGCATTCCGGGAGTTATTTCAAACATTTGTGACAGATTCTAATACCACCAAAATAATTTTAGATTTTGGTAAAACTACGATTATTGATAGTAGCGGTGTTGGTTCAATGATTAGCAACCTCAAATTGGCACAGACTAAAAAAATCGAATTAGTTTTGTGGAGTGTTAACCAACAAGTGAAATTAGCTTTTGGTTTAGTAGGTTTAGATAAGATTTTAAATATTGAAACCAATACAGAAGCCACTATTACTACTCTTAACCGCAAGCTAGAAAAGCGTCCACCTCTAACCCATCCCTCGGTGCGATCGCCTGTTAAGCGCGCAATTGATATTTTGGGTGCAATTTTAGGATTGTTCGTAACAGCTTTGTTATTTGTGCCAATTGTGATCGCTATTAAACTTGATAGTCCTGGGCCTATATTATTTAGTCAAATTCGCTGCGGTTGGATGGGACAACGGTTTCGTATTTGGAAGTTTCGCTCAATGGTGACGAATGCAGAAGCCCTGAAATCTACTATTGCAAACCAAGCTTCTGGTGCTTTTTTCAAGAATGATGAAGACCCTAGAATTACCCGTGTGGGACGCTTTCTTCGCAAAACTAGCCTTGACGAATTTCCCCAATTTTGGAATATTCTCATTGGGGATATGAGTTTAATTGGTACTCGTCCCCCGACTCCCGACGAATTAGAACAATATGAGATACAGAACTGGCAGCGTCTAGATGTTAGACCCGGACTCAGTGGAGAATGGCAAGTGAATGGCCGCTCAAAAATTCGTAATTTTGAGGAGGTGATTCAACTAGATTTGCGCTATCAAGATAATTGGAGTTTAGCTTATGATTTAAAGCTCATTTTGAAGACAATTATTGTTGTATTCAACAAAGATTCAGGGGCAGTATAAATATTAATGAAAACACATGTGTTGATCCATAACTCTACTCTGCAAGTTGCCAGTGACTTAGATGCAATGACAACAATTGTAGAATGGTTCGATCAATTCAACCACATCCCCATAACTTATCAATTATGGCTAGAAGCTCAAACTGCCGTAATTGAAGGTTTTACAAATGTGGTACGCCATGCCCATCGCTACCTGAGTCCTGAAACTCCTGTAGAGATAAATGTACAAATATCTCAAGAATTTTTTGAGGTATGTATTTGGGATCAAGGCGATATTTTTGATTTTGAACTAGCTTTAGAAAATTTCCATACAGAAGTTAGCGATCGCTCATTTAATCCCTTAGACCATGAGGCTCATTGGGGGTGTATCTTCTTACTAAAACTGAGAAAAGAATATGGCTGGACAATTAGCTACAACCGTGAATCAGGAAATAGAAATTGCTTATGGCTGCAAAAAACTTTAGTTAATAGTTAAGAACATTGGTTTAAATAGTTTTTAGAGTTATACCAATTCTCTATGAAGTTGCGCCAAATAAATGATGTAGAGACGTTGCATGCAACGTCTCTACAGTACAGAATAAAGTACATCTTCATCAATAAACGGTATTATTTAAACCAAGTTCTATGTTTATTGAACTTTAGAGAAAATTCGATTTTCAAGGATAAAAATGAATTACAAAGATAAAGTAAAAGTTATTCAGCCTCGTGGAATTTTTGACGGAAGAAGGGGTAGAAAGCTTTATCAAGAAGTGATTGATATGATTGATAAAGATACCGAAACGGTTCTAGTTAATTGTCAAGATATTAATTTTATGGATAGTTCTGGATTTGGAACTCTGCTTTTGACACTAAAAACAGTGAGGCAGAAGAAGGGAAGACTAGTTCTCTGTTCACTCAATGATCAAATAAAGATGATTCTTGAACTTAGTGACACAGCAAATATTTTTGAAGTGTTTCCTGATCAGATATCTTTTATCGAAACAGTACCTCAAAAGTAAGGATGATTACTTAATCCCCTCAAGTTGTTTCAACAATTTATCACCTCTGACTTTTCACATCCCGTGAAAGGTCAGTTTATCACCCCAGGTTCTTTGAAAATTACGGGTTATATCAAGTTTCGATACTTACTTATAATTACATTGTTATTGTAGTAACCCAAAATAATTAATTGTTGGGTTTCACTTCGTTAAACCCAACCTACGGTAATTATAAGCTCTTAATTAACTAAAATTAATTTCTATTAAAGAGCAGTCATCGCTAAATACTTGACTGCTAGTTTGTATTTTAATTTGTTCTAAAATTACATCTAAATCAGCTTTAGATGACTGATTAGATAAATTCAATAAATTGATTAAACCATCCAAACTCCACATTTTACCATCAGATTTTTCTACTTCATAAACTCCATCGCTAAAAACATAGAGTTTACTAGATGCTGGAATATCACATACAGCATGATAATATTCTGCTTCTGCAAAAGCTCCAATGGGTAAACTACGGGTGCATAATTGTTTGACTTCTAAACCAGATTCATCTGATGGCAAAAATAGTAAAGCTGGAGGATGTCCAGCACTAGCATAAGTTAGCTGATGAGAATTACGGTTAAAAACACCATACCAAATTGTAAAGTATTGAGCATTGTGCTTGTCCATTTGGAATATCTCATTTAAATCCTGTAGAACTTCACATGGTTGATGAAGTTTAGCTTGAGGAAGAGAATGCGATCGCAGTAAATTATGTACAGAAATTGAAGGTAGAGCTGCTGCTAATCCATGTCCCGAAACATCTAGTAAATAAATAACTAAATGTTCATCATCTAACCAATAGTAATCAAAGCAATCACCACCTAATTGTCGAGATGGTAAAAACCGCGAGTTGATGGTAACTAGTCCTGACATCGGCGCAGGCAAAATAGATTTGACATAATCAGCAGCTTCTTTTAACTCTGTTTCTAAAAGCTGTTTTTGAACTTTTAAATCTTTCGCTAATCTCTGAAGTTCTCGATTGGCTTGGTATAGTCTCAGTCCGGCTCGGACGCGTGCTTTTAATTCACTCATCTCGATGGGTTTACTTAAGAAGTCATCCGCACCTGTATCCAAACCTTCAACTCTGTCTTCTACTGATGTTCTGGAAGTTAATAAAATGAAAAATGTATTTGCTAAAAATGCTTGAGATTTAATTTCCTTACATACTTCTAAGCCATCCATTTCATCCATTTGCCAATCACAAATAATAATTGCCGGATGATATTTATGTGCTTTTTCCAACCCTTGCATACCACTAGAGGCGAGGATTACTTCATAGCCTTGTTCTTCTAGTGTTCCTTTGATAATGAATTGGATAATACGATCATCATCAATTACTAAAATTTTGACCTTGGAATCAGACATTTTGGGGATTGGGGGAAATCAATTAAAAGTTCAAAATGAAGGAATGCTGTTGACTAATGACTCTTGACCAAAAGACCTTGAAGAGCATGAATAACATTGTTATATTCGCTTTCTAGTTGATCAACCAGATTAGATAATTGCTCTAATGTTTGTTTATTTGCTGCATCTTCCAAGGTGGCGCAAACTTTTCCTAGATTAAGTGCGCCAATACTAACACTAGGCGATCGCAAAGCGTGAGCTGCTTTTCTCAACTTATCTCGCTCTCTAGAGGCTATGGCTTCCCGAATAGTTTGGATTGTGGCTGGAGTATCGTCTAAGTATATTTGGATGATTTCTGCAATCATCTTATCAGCTTCACTACCTCCCATTTGGCGTAAGTATTCCATAGTCTTGAGGTCAATCACCGATTCTAGCGTCAGGGAAGGGGAATTACAAACGCGGTCAACTGTGCTTGTCAAAGAATGCTGAGTGTAGGGCTTAACCTGTGCTGAGTTGAAAGTGGCGAACGGTAAGTGATCCGGCTCTATCTCTTCTGTCTTCATGATTGACACTTGATAATGCTCGTAACCGAATTTTTTTAGGACTGCTTCTAGTGCTTCTAGACTAATGGGTTTACTGATGTAATCATCCATCCCCGCGATTAAGCATTGCTGGCGATCCTCTGGGCGAGCATGGGCTGTCATGGCAATAATCCAAGGTTGGACTGTTGAGGAAAAATCTGTGCGAATCCGGTGAGTTGTTTCCCAGCCATCCATTTCAGGCATTTGGATGTCCATAAACACAACATCATAGATTTGTCTTTGTAAAGCTTCTAAGGCTTCACAACCATTATTAGCCACATCTGCGCGATAACCTAACCGATGCAACATTTTGATGGCAATTTTTTGATTGACTAATACATCCTCAACTAGCAGGATTTTGAATGGCAGGCTTTGGGCTAGTTGATAATCAATGTTTGGCAGAGTTGATTTAGGCAGTCGGGAGTAAGAAGGGAGGATTGCTTTGGGGTTTAACTGCTTCACCCAACTACCACGTACGATTTGTAAGAGTGTGTTGTGTAGCTGGTACTGTCTCACAGGTTTTTGCAGAAAAGCCGTAAACTCTGCTGCTACTTGTTTAACTTCTAAGGTTTGTTTCCCTTTAGAACTCAACATCACTAAAGGTAAATTTTGGTATCTGGGTATAGCACGAATTTTAGCTGTCAGGTTGAGGTTGTTAAAGCTTGGACTATCAATATCCAAGATGGCCAGATCAAAGGGTTTCTGCTCCCACAAACAATGCAAAGCTGTAGCATTAGACTCAACGACTTGGACGGATAATCCTAAAGTCTGGAGATGCGAGCTTAAGCATTGGCGCAAGTTGGTGTTAGCTACTGCAAGTAGGAGTCGCTTCCCAACTAGTTCTGGATCGAGACCGAGGTCACTATCAATATGGTCAGGTTGAACTGGGAAAATGGCTGTGAAATGGAAGGTAGAACCCTGTTCTAGTTCACTTTCTACCCACATTCTGCCCCCCATGATTTCGCACAAACGCTTACTGATAGCTAAACCCAAGCCAGTACCACCATAACGTCTGGTCATGGAAGCATCTACTTGACTGAAGGGCTTGAACAGTCGATGTAAACGATCATCGGGTATGCCGATCCCTGTATCTTTGACGGTAAATTGCAATTCATATTGATGGCCAACTAATGGCCGAGCGGCGATCGCCACCACAATTTCCCCTACATTGGTAAATTTGACGGCGTTACTAACTAAGTTCCAGAGAATCTGACGCAGGCGGGTAATGTCACCAATGATCTGTGTGGGCGTGTCTGATGCTAATTGATACATCAGTTCAATACCTTTGGAGGCGGCTTGCGGTGCTAATAAATCTAAAGCCTCTTCTACACAGGTGCGTAAGTCAAAGGGCTGTGCTTCTAACTCTAAATTGCCAGATTCAATCTTAGAAAAGTCGAGAATATCATTGATGATTGTTAATAAAGCGTTGCCACTGTTACGGATAGTTTCTACATAATCAAGTTGCTCAGGTTTTAAAGTCGTATCTAACAGTAGTCCAGTCATGCCAATAATTGCATTCATCGGCGTGCGAATTTCATGGCTCATGGTGGCGAGGAAGTTACTTTTCGCCATGTTAGCGGTTTCTGCAATTTGCTTGGCAAGGTTCAGTTCTTCGTTTTGCTGTGCTAAGAGTTGAGTTTGTTGACTGGCTTGAGATAGTAACTGGGCTTGATGCAGGGCTATACCCATTTGATCTGCCAGGTGTTTGAGCAAATCTAATTCTAGTTCAGTCCATTGTCTAGGGCGATCGCATTGATGGGCAATCAATAAGCCCCACAAATCATCCCGCACCAAAATCGGCACGACTAGATTGGCTTTAACTTGAAATTGCTTGAGAAATTCTACATGGCAAGATTTAAAACCAGCTCGATCTATATCGCTAATTGTGGTGATGTTTCCAGCACGATACCAGTCAAGATATCCTTGCTGGAGACAAGGATCATTGATATCTTGAGCCAGAGTTACCGACCATCCCGGAACAACAGCTTCCTGCACAACTTTACCAGAGCCATCGGGGTTGATGTGGAAAATGAGGACGCGATCGGCCTGCAAAATCTTCTGCACTTCTGTGACTGTCGTTTGCAGAATTTTTTCTAGTTTTAAAGACTGACGAATTTCTTCAGTAATTTGCTTTAATAACAAAGCTCGTTGGTATTGCTGCTTGAGTTCTGCTTCGGCTTGTTTGCGTTCAGTGATATCTAAATGTGTCCCCACCATTCTCAAGGCTTTTCCCTGGGAATTACAGCTAACTAACTTACCCCGGTCTAGAATCCACTTCCATTCCCCAGACTTAGATAGTAAACGAATTTCTGCTTCGTACACAGGGGTTTCTCCCTGGAAGTGGGCTTTCAATTGTTTTTGCATTCGGGGTAAATCTTCTGGATGCAACAACCGATTTCGCAGTTGAATCCCCGTTCTTTCCATCTCGTCTGGAGTATAACCTAGCATTGTAAACCAGCGTGGACTGCGATAAATTTCTCCAGTCACTAAGTTCCAATCCCAAATGCCTTCATCTACAGCATCTAGAGCTAGTTTTAGCCGTTCTTCACTTAATCTCAAAGCATTTTCTGATTTTTTCCTCTCGGTAATATCGCGATATTTCCACAGATGACCATACAATTCATCATCCAGCACGATGGGGATATAGTCTTGTTCTAAGATTCTTCCGTCTCGTAACTGCCATTCTTGATTAAGAACGATTTTACCTTGGCTAGTAACTTTATTCAGGTGGCGAATAAATTGCTCTGGTTCAGTAAACAGGTGTTTACTAGCTTCAGCTGCTTGCTGACAATCTTTACCCTGTAAAGCTTCTGGAGGGCGAGAAATGCCGAACTGATGACACAATTCCTGATTAGCCAGAAGAATTTGTCTGTTTTTATCTTCTAACAGGATACCAATTTGTAAACTTTCAATCAGTCGGGTCAATAATAAAACGGTGGCGCGTAATTCAGCTTGTTGAGATTTGAGTTGTGTGGTGAGTTTTTGGGCATCTGCAAGGGCTGTATTCTGAGCCTGCAACAAAAAGAGATTATCTAAAACAGAATCGTACAAAGGAAAATCATTGATACTCAGACCTAAGTTTTTTAGATCGGCAATATCAGTAATGTGGGGAGAAGCCAGAAACAAGAGAGAATCTGATGCTTCCAAATACAGCATTTGTCCTTTGAACTGGATTTCTTTGTGCCGAGGTTGCAGCAGAAACAGCGATCGCGATCGCTGTTTCATCGCTTCAAAGTTCACTAAGCGGTTAGGGCGATGAATCTGGAAATGTTCTGTCAGGGAATCACCAAGTAAGGCGACGGGTTCAAAAATGCGCCCAATCCCTTCACTCACCCGCACAATCTTCATGTCTCGATTGATTAACAGATGGAAAGGAAACAATGTCACAAATTGTTCATATGTCAGACTAAATTGTCTGACATCATTACTCAGATCGGTAGTCATAGAATAAGGACTGATTTCTATTAAATTTTTTAAATCAGTATTCATACGCAATCAAACCAAATTTTTGACAATTCATTTTTTTATTGATGAATAAATCAGTATTTATCAGGAATTGTTGGTCAATAATTGTTTTATTTGAATCAGTAAAAACTGAAAAAATGAACACAAAATTAATATTTAATGCTCATATAATTAACGTATTTATCAATACTTCTATCTTGTACTATAAAAATCAAATGTCAATTGTGATTATACAGTTGAGAAGCAGCATTTAATTATGTCTTTGTCTGAAAGCCTTTCCTGATCAATATTGAGTGGTGATGTAATCGCTGCTATTTTTTGGGAATAATATCTTTACCATCATTAGTTATACAGATACAACAACAGTTATGGTCAAACTTGCTGGTTATCAAGTTACAGAGAAAATTTATGATAGTGATAACTCCGAAGTTTATCGGAGTATTAGACAGCAAGATCAGCAAGCTGTGATTCTTAAGGTACTCAAGCAAGATTATCCAACATCGGCAGAACTGACTAGATATAAGCAAGAATATGAAATTACCCGCAACTTATGTGTGAATGGGGTAGTTAAAGCTTATAGCTTAGAAGCTTATCAGAAAACTTTAGTAATTATCCTAGAGGACTTTGGTGGTGAGGCTTTACAACATACTCATCATTTTAATTCCCTGGGAGAATTTTTAGCGATCGCTATTAACATTACCGACACTTTAGTGCAAATTCACGCCGCTAATATTATTCATAAAGATATTAATCCTTCCAATATAGTTTTTAACCCCAAAACAGGTATAGTCAAAATCATTGACTTCGGTATTTCTACAATGTTTACGCGAGAGAATACCACCCTCAAACATCCCAATGTTTTAGAAGGGACTCTCGCTTATATGTCACCAGAACAAACAGGGAGAATGAACCGCGCTCTCGATTATCGAACTGACTTTTACTCCCTTGGTGTCACATTTTATCAATTACTCACTCAGCAACTACCTTTCGAGACGGATGATTCCCTAGAGTTAGTCCATTGTCATTTAGCTAAACAACCTATTCCACCACACGAAATCAATCCAGATATACCCAAAACCTTATCAGATATTGTCATGAAATTAATGGCAAAAACGGCTGAGGAACGGTATCAAAGTGCTTTAGGAATCAAAGCCGATTTAGAATTTTGTCTCATGCAAGATCGTCAAGGTCAAATTCTCCCATTTACCCTGGCTAGTCAAGATATTTCTGATCAATTTAAAATCCCTCAAAAACTCTATGGTAGAGAACCAGAAATCGCTACTTTACTGACAGCTTTTACTAGAGTTAGTGCGGGTAACAAAGAAATGATGTTAGTCGCTGGTTATTCTGGGATTGGTAAATCAACTTTAATCCAAGAAATTTATAAACCGATTACAGAAAGCAGAGGATATTTCATTGCTGGTAAATTTGACCAGTTTCAGAGAAATATTCCCTACAGTGCTGTAGTGAAGGCCTTTCAGTCTCTCCTTCGACAACTACTAACAGAAAGTGAAAATCAACTTCAAATATGGAAACATAAAATTTTAACTGCTCTCGGTGTCAACGGTCAGGTAATTATTGATGTGATCCCAGAATTAGAACTAATTATTGACCAGCAACCACCAATCCAAGAATTAGGCCCAGCAGAATCACAAAACCGATTTAACTTAGTTTTGCAAAACTTCATCCGTGTATTTTGCCAAAAAGAACATCCATTAGTCATATTTCTAGATGATTTACAATGGGCTGATTTGGCTACTCTCAAATTAATTGATTTAATTATGAGAGATGAAGCATTAGGATATTTCTTTTTTATTGGAGCTTACAGAGATAATGAAGTAGATATTAATCACCCAGCTATCATTACTATTGAAGGCTTAAAAAAAGCCGGGGTGATTATTCAGCAAATCACCCTAGAAGCACTTGATTTAGAACATATTATTCAATTAATTGCCGAGAGTTTATATAGTGAAGCCATTGCTGTCGAAACCTTGGCAAAGCTAGTACAAAATAAAACTGATGGTAATCCATTTTTTGTCAATCAATTTCTCAAAGCACTATATCAAGAAAATCTGCTGATTTTTGATTTAGAAAATCTGACTTGGCAATGGGACATTACTCAAATCGAAGCAGTGGGTATTACCGATAATGTCATCGATTTAATGATTGCTAAGGTAAAAAAATTACCTATTCAAACACAAAACATATTACGTTTATCGGCTTGTATTGGTAATAGCTTTGATTTAAATACACTGGCAATCATTTCAGAAAAATCAATAACGGAAACCTTTGTTGACATCCTACCTGCGGCTCAAGCAGGATTAATATTGCCAACTTCTGATTTAGAAATTGCAGAAACAGATATCATCAATTCTCCATTATTGATTATTAATTATCGATTTTCACATGACCGAGTACAACAAGCAGCTTACGCTTTAATTGATGAAGATAAAAAGAAAAATATTCATCTACAAATTGGACAACTATTATTAAATAATATTTCTCGGATAGAACTCATAAATAGAATCTTTGAAGTTGTAGATCATTTAAACTTAGGTTGCAAATTAATCTTCAAAAACGAGGAAAAGATTAAACTAGCTCAATTGAATTTATCAGCAGCTAAAAAAGCCAAAGAAGCCAATGCTTATAGTGCAGCCTTACAATATTTAATTGTAGGTATAGAGATTTTACCTGGAGATATTTGGCAAGATAACTATGATTTAGCATTACATTTGCATATAGAAAGGTCAGAAGTAGAGTATTTGCTGGGTAATTTTCAGGAATCTCAAGCTTTAATCTCAGTTTTGCTAGAACAGACTAAGACCAGTCTAGAAAAAGCCAGAATTTATAATCTGCTAATTGTGCAGTATACTCTTCTAGGACAATTAAACGATGCGATCGCATCTGCACGTAAAGGGTTAGCCCTCTTAGAAATTTCTTTACCTGAATCTGACTTTGAAGCAGCTTTAGAAGTGTTAATCGCTGAAGCTAATCAGATTTTAAAAAACCAGGATATTGCCAGTTTAATTAATCAACCAGAAATGGTAATTCCTGAAAAAATAGTGGCTTTAAATTTGTTAATGAATGTTGATCCAGCCACATATCTTGCTGATCAAAGACTTTATAAAATAGTAGTTTTAGAATTATTGAATCTCTCGCTAAAATATGGAAACTTAGGTGAATCCGTCAAAGGATATACTAATTATGGGATGTTACTAGGAGCGATTTGGGGAGACTATCAGACGGGTTATGAGTTTGGCAAACTAGCTTTAGCAGTTAGTGAAAAATTTAATAACCTAGCACAGAAATGTAAAGCTTGTTTTGTATTGGCAAATTTTCAAACTAATTGGGTCAAGCATATCAAGCTTACACGGGAAATTAATCAAGAAGGGTATCATGCAGGCTTGGAGTCAGGAGACTTACAATTTGCCGGATATATTCTAGCCTTTCAAATATTTAATACTTTATTTGAAGGAGTGCTATTAGCAGATGTATTGTCTGAGTTAGATAATGGGTTACAATTTGTCCAAAAAAATCAGAACCAATGGGCAAAAGATACCATGTTAGCAGCTCGCTTATGTTTGTTAAATCTGACAGCCCAAACATCAGGAAAGCTAAATTTTGATAGTAGTGAAATTAGTGAAGTAGAGTATCTATCAGGGTGTCGCGATCGCAATAGTTTTGCCCCTCTGTTTTGCTATTTCACTCTCAAATCTCAAATTCTTTATTTCTATGCCGAGAACTTAACAGCACTCCAATATTCTTTAGCAGCAGAACAGCATCGGGAATATATGAAAGGACTAATTCCCATTGCTGATCATAATTTTGCTCAATCACTCATCCTGACATCTCTATATCCTGAACTTAGCGAACAAGAAAAAACTGAGTATTGGTCAAAATTAGTTGCTAATCAAAAGCTGATGCAACTTTGGGCTAGTAATAGCGAAGAGAATTTCTTGCATAAGTATCTTTTAATCGCAGCAGAAATGGCTCGTCTATCTGGTCAATATTTAGAGGCTATGAACTTATATGACCAAGCGATTAAATCAGCACAAGCACATGAATTTATCCAGAACGTCGCCTTAGCTAATGAACTAGCCGCCAAGTTTTGGCTAAGTCAAGGTAAAGAAAATATTGCCCAAATCTATATGATCGAAGCTCACTATAGCTATCAATTATGGGGTGCTACACGCAAAGTAGAAGATTTAATCGAGAAATATCCCCAATTGCTTGCCAAAAAAACAGTAATTAGTAACCGTAAAAAATCTTTGACTACTCGTAATAGTGTGACGACAACTCACACTAGTCAAAGTGAAGATTTAGATTTAGCGACAGTTATCAAAGCATCACAAGTCATCTCTGGGGAAATTTTTCTGGGAGAACTGCTAAAAAAATTAATGTCAATTGTGATGGAAAATGCTGGTGCTTCTCATGGCTGCCTCATTCTCAGCCGCAATGATCAACTAGCAATAGAAATTTCCGTAGACAAAACTGGCATAATTAGTGTAGAGTCTGCTAGAGATTTGCATGAAGATATTTTACCTTTATCTGTAATTAATTATGTAGCTAGGACACATGAAGATGTTGTGTTAAGCGATGCTATCAATGAATCTAATTTTGGTAATGATCTATATATCCAATCTCAGCAACCAAAATCATTGTTAGCAACAGCCATCATTAATCAAGGGAAGTTCATCGGGATTCTGTATTTAGAAAATCATTTGACGGTTGACGCATTTACTAGCGATCGCCTGGCAATTTTACAAGTATTATGTTCCCAAGCTGCTATCTCTCTAGAAAACGCCTTACTGTATGAACGACTAGAGGAGTATTCTCGAAATTTAGAAATTAAAGTGGAAGAAAGAACAAGAGAATTAAAAGCAGCTCAAAATAAAATTATTGCTCAAGAAAAACTCGCCTCTTTGGGTTTACTCACAGCCGGAGTAGCTCACGAAATCAGAAATCCCCTCAACTTCGTGAATAACTTTGCAGCAATGTCAGTTGACTTAGTGCAAGATTTATTAATAGCGATTGAAGCTGAATCTGCTCAGTTAAAAACCACAACAATCAAATATATTCGAGAACTAGTCACTGATATCGTAGACAATGTTAACGAAATCAAACAGCAAGGTTTGAGGGCTGACAATATTATCCAGAGTATGTTAAGGTTAGCTCGCTCTGACAGTAACTATCAACAGCAAATTACAGATATTAATGCTTTATTAGAAATATCAGTGCAATTGTCATATCGTAGCCTTGCTAATAAATGGCACGGTTTTAACATTACTATCGAAACTGACTATGATTCTACACTGCCAGAAATGGCTGTGGTGTCTCAAGATTTAAACAGAGCTTTAATTAATATTGTTGATAATGCCTGTTATGCAGCATATACAAAAAAGCAGCATAGTGACGATAATTTTATTCCTAAGATTTTCGTCCAGACCAGAAACTTAGGTGAATTATTTACGATTTTGATTCGAGATAATGGTCTGGGAATAGCACCTGATATCATTGATAAGATCTTCAATCCTTTCTTTACTACTAAACCACCAGGAGAGGGAACAGGATTAGGATTGTCTCTTATCCAAGATATAATAATAGCTCAACATCAAGGGGATATAAAAATTAATACCGAATGGGGAGAATACACAGAATTCATTATCACCCTACCAGCTAATTTAGCAGCTAATAAAAACTAAAAAGCCCAATTCAGGATTGAAGTTTATGACTGAATACATACTATTTGTGGATGACGAAAAGCTAATCAAACGTCTAGTGTCTCACTATTTTAGAAATCAAATTTCACAGGGAGAATACGAATTTATTTTCGCCTATAACGGGATGGAAGCTCTAGAAAAATTGGAAGAGCAACCACGCATAAATCTAGTTATAACTGATATTAATATGCCAGAAATGGATGGACTGACTTTAATCGGCAAAATCCGCGAAGCCCATCAAAATATCAAAACTATTATTATATCAGCCTACGAGGATTTAAAAATTATTAGACAAGCTATGAATCTAGGTGTTTGTGATTTTATTAATAAACCTATAGATTTTCATGATTTAGAAACTACCATTAGGCGAACTTTAGACGATTTACGGAAGCTCAAACCAGTTAAATTAGCATATGCCCTTAATGAGTCAGACTCTTGTATTAATCAGTTAGTTACCAGCACCGTTGATCAAAGAAATAATTCCGGTAATCGCATAGATTATCATGTGCAGGAAGCTCAAGCAGTGATTAAGGAAGTGATTCACAACCTCATAGTTCACCAACAAAAATTGACTGAAATCTCTGTGAATAATTTACAGAATTATCAAGAACTCGATAGCGAAGCATTATTAGTAGAAGTCTCTAAAATATTGGCATCAATGAAAGTCGGGATGGAGCGTTTTGAGGATATTAATAATATAGTCACTGGTCGCTAGTTTTTTATTTCCCCTAACTACTATACCCTTAAACCCCTACACCCATGTTCCTAAAAAATTTAACTGCCACGAAACCGTGCTAGCGTTTTAAACTAAAGATTGTCCCAACTGCAAACCTGCACTAGTTCAGAGAAACTGTCCATGCAACTCCTGAAAACAACCGACAAAGACTTTACCTCGCAGTTCCAAACCCTTGTAAATAACCGCCGGGAAGCAACAGTTGATGTTAGTGGTACAGTGCATAATATCCTCGCTGATGTCAAAGTGCGAGGAGATGCCGCAGTTAAGGAATACACCAGTCGGTTTGACCATTTCAGCCCGGAATCTTTACATTTGAGCCAAACCTTCATTACTGAACAAGCTGCCAAATGTCCGGCTGAAGTCAAAGCTGCATTAGAATTAGCTGCTGAACGTATCAGTGCTTTCCACCAAAAGCAATTACCTCAAGATATTGGTTACACAGACACCGTAGGCGTGAAACTTGGCTTGAATTGGGTTGCTTTATCCCAAGTTGGTATCTACGTTCCTGGAGGACGCGCTAGTTATCCTAGTTCTGTACTGATGAATGCCCTACCAGCTAAAATCGCTGGTGTGGAACGCATTGTCATGACAGTACCCATGCCTCGTGGGGAAATCAATCCCGCAGTTTTGGCGGCTGCTCAAGTTGCTGGTGTGACAGAAATCTATAGTATTGGTGGAGCGCAAGCAGTAGCAGCCCTAGCCTATGGTACAGAAACCATCACCCCTGTAGATAAGATTGTCGGCCCTGGCAATGCCTACGTTGCTGAAGCCAAACGTCAAGTATTCGGTACTGTGGGTATAGACAGCATCGCCGGGCCTTCGGAAATTTTGGTTGTAGCTGACGATAAAAACAACCCTGAATGGATAGCCTGGGATTTACTCTCGCAAGCAGAACATGACCCCAGCGCACAGTCGATTTTAATTACTGATTCGGAAAACTTTACTCAACAAGTCTTAGCCGCAGTTGAGCAAGTTATTCCCCAACTATCCACCAAAGAATCAGCTAGCACCAGTTGGCAAAATCACGGTGCAGTAATTATTGTGGACGATTTAGCAGATAGTATACCCCTACTGAATCAACTAGCTCCCGAACACGTAGAATTGTGCGTAGATCATCCCCAGTTACTAGCTAGTCAGATTAAGTGTGCTGGTAGTCTGTTTTTGGGACGCTACACCCCAGAGGCCATTGGTGATTATTTAGGCGGCCCTAACCATGTCCTCCCTACGTCTCGTTCTGCCCGCTTTGCCTCTGGTTTGAGTGTTTATGATTTTCTCAAACGCATTACTTATTTAGAATGCAATCAAGCCGCATTACAGCAAGTTGGGAATGCGGCTGTCACTTTAGCCAATGCCGAAGGTTTGCCAGCCCATGCTGGTAGTGTAGCCATACGTCTACAATCAAGCCCTGCGGTTTGAGACAGTTCGTAGTAAGGACTAAAGTCCTTACTACGAACTTAAATTACTTTGTCTACAATCTATTACCCAACGGCGCATTAACTCTACTGTATAAATATATTTTTCACCAATACATTTAATTACATCATGACGTTGCAAAGTTAGTAAAGCTGCTTGTACTTGCTGAAAACTTAAACCTGTAGAATTAACAATTTCATTTGATGATAAACTTTGGTGACTTAGTATCTGTAAAATCACAGTTTGACCAGCAGGCTTACTCTTATTTACTTGTACCCAAACCCCGTTAAAATAGGCGTTACCATCTCGATAAAACTCTGGGGTGTTGATTACAGTTTCTACATCTAGTGATGTAAACTTGCGTTCTCGTTTTACACCTTCTTCAAAGGTTTGACGATTGAAGTAGGTAATTAAAGTATGACCAATTAGTTGTAATAAATATGGTTGTCCATTGGTGAGTTGAATAATCATGTCAACCGCGGCTTGTTCATAATCAAGATTAAACTCATCGGAGGGTTGGACAATTAGACGCTCTGCTGCCTTGGAAGAAATAAAACTAATAGGAATGGCTGTTACGCTGCCAAACAGTGGATTCCAATAGTTTTGAGTCATTTCTTGCAAAGTATGTAAGCCAGCAAAGGCGATGATAAACCAAGGATAAGTTTGAATTAATCCCCGTAGAAAATCTAGAAAACGTGATTCTAAATAATTTTCGGCAATGAGTTGTTCAATTAATTCAAATTCATCGATGGTGATAATAAATCGCTTTTCTCCTCTGACTTGATTAATTTGTTTCAGAAAACGGTCGAATGCTGTATAAGGATTGTGTTTAAAGAAGCGTTCTTCCTGTGGTTCTCCTAATTGCAATTGTTGCTCAGATGGCAGTACATCATAAAGCGATAACGCCAAATTATAAATGAGTTCACCTGTGTTAGCTACCATCCCCACCCGTTGCATATTGAAATCTACGATCGCAGTATTTGTCCCCAATCTGAGATGTAAATTACGTAAGATGGAAGACTTACCCATGCGTCGATGACCGTAGAGAATAACTGATGGACACTGGCCTGCTACCATCCACAGTTCTTCTAGACGGCGCATAATGTCTTCTCGCCCGACAAATATCTTACCCGTGACTGGATTTCCAATTACATAGGGGTTAGCCACTGGTTGCGTGATTTCTAAAAACCCAAATTTACCGCTAGCTTCGGTTAATAACGGTCGCCACTGGCTGATGATTCGCCGTAGTAAAGATTTTTCCGGTGTGGCTACCGCTATCAGAAATTTGTCGAGATCATCAAGATTTTTGCTAGCACGGGCTAAAGCGGCTAGTTTATTAACTTGGCTAGTTGCAGTTTGATATGTAGCGACTTCTGCGCCTACCTTTCCTAATTCCGCTAACGCAGTCAACACACAAGGACGGATAGCGGTGTTAATGGCAGTGAGTGCAGACACTTCAGATACGGCTTGGGGTAATTCTGATATCTGTGTGTAAGCTAAAAACTTTGCTAGTGCTGCAAATGACTGGGTGATTTCTGCGCCATCGTTATAGTCTGCTATGTCTGTATATGCTTGGTGATGTGCAGATAAATTAAAGTTTTCCACCTCAGCTAGCAGTTGGTAAAGCATGGCTGCAAAGTGAGTCAGTGGGGTTTGGTGATGGTTGCGTAAACATTGCGTGAGTTGCCAAATGCAGCGTTCTGCTTGATGGTTAAACCAATCACTACTACAGTCTACCCATTGTCCACCTAGTTCACCTAATAGGACTTGTCCTGTAGTGGGGAATTGTTGCCAATCTTGCTTGCTGACTGGTGGGTAAATATAGGTTTGCCAATCGGGATTGGTTAGTAAGTGATAGATAAAGCGTAGTGGTGCAACTTGTTGATGTAAGTATGTATGCAGTGCTTGTTGAGCAACAGCCCTTTGAAAAGGATTGCTCGCAACTTCGGCTAATAAATGTAAGCCTTTGACTTCATTTTGCTGTAAACGTTGAGTAATAATTCCTTTTGTCCCTGGTAGTGGTAGAACGATTAACTCGTCCCATTCCACAGGATGTTTACCTTTACCGAATCTACTACTTAATGCTAAGGGCAAATAAATTGGGTGGAAAATTAGCCGGGAACTGCTCAGTATACTGATGATGCCAGAAACGATCCCATAGGCGATCGCAATGACTACACTACCCCCCAAACTGACTAAAATTCTAGTCAATAAGTCAGGATGAGTTGTAGATATCGGCATCACATCAGCTGTTACGCCCAGAAAAGTAGCAAATGTACTCGTGAAGAATATGACACTACCTACCACCCCGAAAGCCTTACGGCTAGCTACACCACCCGCCATCACCAAAGGTAGCAACCGGGTATAGAATCCCAGTTTTACCAACACAAACAGGGAAGAAGGTACTACACCATAGAGTGGGGAAAGCAAATACCACAATGGGGAAACATAGGGCAGTATGATCATGCCCAAAATACCACCAATGACAGCACCAATGTTACCAAAAGTAGCCACACTGGTTGCCAAAATTAACGGTATGGTTAATAAACCGCTAATGACCATGATGACAATCAGTAAGTATTCCAGGTTGGCTAGATGTAGGTGATGTAATAGTTCATTGACTCGGTGGAGTTTTACCCCCTGCGCCCAATCCAAAAACTGGGGAGCAGTGCTTGTAGCTGTAAAATAGATGAGCTTTTTACCGTCTGATGTCAGCCCCATTAACTTGACGGCTTCATTATTACCTCTGATAGTGCGTAATTCTTTACCTGTATTGATGTCCCAGACTTTGATGTTGCGATCGTCAGAAGCGGAGATAGCGGTAGAGTTATCAGGTGCTATCACCACCGCATTCACCCCTGATTGATGACCGACAAGTGTGCGTAATTCTTTCCCCGTATTGATATCCCAGACCTTCAGGGTTTTGTCATCGGAAGCGGAGATAGCGGTAGAATTATCAGATGCTATCACCACCGCATTCACCCCTGATTGATGACCAACAAGTGTGCGTAATTCTTTCCCCGTATTGATATCCCAGACCTTCAGGGTTTTGTCATCGGAAGCGGAGATAGCTGTAGAATTATCAGATGCTATCACCACCGCATTCACACCTGATTGATGACCGACAAGTGTACGTAATTCTTTCCCCGTATTGATATCCCAGACTTTGAGGGTTTTGTCATTGGAAGCAGAGATAGCTGTAGAATTATCAGGTGCTATCACCACCGCATTCACTGCTTCAGTATGTCCTGCTAAAGTATGCAGAAACTTACCTGTTTCCCAATCCCAAACTTTCAGAGTTCCAGTTTCCACACTCTGAATTTTATGACTGAGATGACGATGATGAATCCGTACTTGAAAAGTCTTCTCCAGATAGGGAATAATTTCCCATAAATAAGAATCAAAAGATGTATTGTTAGCTAAACCAGTGACAACATATCGCTTTTGAGGATTATAACTCAGTGCGATCGCGCTCACACCTTTAGCACCACTATGCCAAATTAACTGTTCCCGCCAACGTGTATTATCCAAGTTATCGGCATTGCTATTTAATGATGCAGCAATATTACTGGGCAGAATAGATGGTGAAGGCTTGTAATTAAAATCCCACAGTCTCACAGTTCCATCTGAGGAAGCAGAGACAGCAATTTGACTATGGGGAATTACCACCAGTCCATTGACTTTATTTTTATGCGCCAACACCTCTTGAGGAATCACCAAAGATATAACTAACACACAAAACAATATAATTACTAATAGCGTCATCCCATAAAGATGGCGATATGCAGTGATGCGCCATAGGCGAAATATTTGACGAAAATCTCGATATTGATAAATTTCCGGTGCAGCTTGATAAAGATAACAAATCAAAGCTTTAGGACGAAAGTAAACCCAGTATGCCAGCAAACAATAGTGAATCGGATTGAATGGACTCAAACATTGAGGTATTTTGCCGTCATACTGAGGAAAATTAGGCATAATTCAATTCAAAATTCAAAATACCCTACGGGAAGCAAGCTACAAAATTCAGAAAATCTCATTCAACTCCCCACTGATTTTTGTTAATACCCTCACTCAGACAACTGCACATAACGCATATATAAATTACTAGCAGCAAATTGTAATCGAGCTGGATGACCTTGACTGTGTACAAATAATTCTCGAATTTCCTCTTCGCTAAAAATTACACCTGTACCTTGCAAACGTTGGTGAATAAAAGCTCGGACAACTGACTCAGAAAACGGTTTCACATCTAATGAACGACAGATTCCCGCCAATGGTGAATCTAATTCAGGTGCGTCAGGAAAAAGATACGCCAAGGGTGTTCTACTAGCAATGACTAATTTTAAAGGTGCATTACCACCATCAGCCAAACCCCGCAGTTGACTACGCACCCGTTTAGTAAAACCGTCCCAAGTCATTTTTTCAATCTCATCTAAACACAAAACGTAACGCTTACCACTTAACGCTCGTGTCAATTGAAATCCACGACACAAGGGAATTTTTAGGGCTTCCTCACACAAAGCCTCATAAAACTCATCCTCATTGTCTACCCACTGTAAATTCAGGTAAACATACTTAGTTTCATGCAAATTACTGCTATTGCAAATTCGATGCAGAATTGATGATTTACCAATCTGTGACTCACCAACTAGCGAGAGATTCACTCCTTTACTCAGTTCCTCAAAAATTTGCCGTAAAAGTTCTTCGCGGTCAAAAAAACGACTTGTATCAGTAATGCAACCCACATCACCAAAAGGATTGGGTATCACCTGGGAATCGGTGAATAAATTTATCAGATGTCGTTTAGTCTCATATTGCCAATTCCCTGAAGCAAATTGTTGTTTAGATTTTTCAGGTTGGCGACTTTCCCATAACTCTGCAAACATTTCCAGGTTTTTAGCTAGTTTTTTTGACCACAGTGTTAACGTAAAACGCCAATCTTCTGAACCCCGGTCTTTTAAACGGTGGTCTTCCAAAATCCCCAGATAATCTTCCATACGCTTCAAAGCTTCCTTGATTTGAGCTTTAGAGAGTTTACTTTCATATTTGTCCTGCTGTGTCAGTTGCTCTAAAAACCTCAACTTGGTATCAATTAACAGCTTAGGATGAGGGGAATCTTCTTCAGACCACTTGAATTGAATATCTTGATTTCCCTGATTTAAATTGTCTAAAGCAAAGGTCAGTAATGCTTCCAACAGGCGTAAAGCTCTAGTTTTGACTTGTAACCCAAAGGTAGCTCTAGGCATTTTCTCACACCGTCGGTCTCCGCAAAAAGTTAGGGGTTGGGTAGTATAACCCCTAATTTTATCCTACCCTTAACTCCACTGATCCCTTGAGTTTCTAGGGCGTATCATCTATTTCCCCGACACCCTTGCTTGTGTGTACTACCCCTAAGCGAAGCTGATTTACATAAAGGTTCACACAGGTTTCGAGGTGAATTATGATTCCCAACAATTCGTTAGTAAATTCTCACCTAACAGTCACTAAAATTCAAAAACCAGCTAAATTGACAGCGCGAATGAGCAAAATTTTAGGCACTGCTCTCACATCAGGATTACTCTTATCTTTTATTTGTCCATTGCCTAGTATTGCAGAGAATGTGTCAGCAGTGACAGTAAAGGAAAAGACCACAGAATTGACTCAAAAATGTCAACAAAAATATGGTTTAAATTCGGAAAATCCTAACAAAGCGGCATTAAAAGAATGTCTAGCTCGAGTATTGCGAGCTTGCACAATTCATACTAATGGTAATGCAGAATTATGTAAGCAATGGATTAAGAAAGCATAAAGGTTGACTGCGTCAACTATACAGTTTGAAAAGCATCAATTTATTGTATTTTTTAGTTTCCTGAGATAAAGATTTTCCATGTTATTCCATGCTGCACAAAAAATAAAAAAATCACGTCAATATCGAGGACAATTATGATTTCCAAGAATGCACTTGTCAAATCCGGTTCACTAATTTCCCTACTCTTCGGAATCACTACTACAAGTTTTGCATTACCGACAAATCAAGCAGTAGCATTAGGTAGTTGCAATAATGTAGAACTTACCTTCAAGAATGGAACAACTCAAACAATTAGTATTCCTAAAGATGGACACAGAGTAAAGAATAAAGGTAGTATTGAGGGCTGGAATAAACTTTCATTAGGTGCGGCGAGAACTAACTTGCAACCTGGTGATAGTTGGTCGAATACATTGAAGCTCAATATTAAGTGTGTCACAGATGCTGAGTTTGAAATTAAATGGTCTGATAATAATGGCGACCACTTTAGCAAATTTACTAGTGTGAATATTAGTGATCAGAAAGCTACTTTCACACTGAAATAAGCGTGAAAATAACGAAACCTAACCCCAACTCCTTCCCTCAGAGGCTACGGTGTACACACAAGTCTAATAACCTAACCCGACAACGTTTTGATCCCCCCTAACCCCCCTTTTTTAAGGGGGATTTAGCAGGGTGGTTTCATACAACCAGAGAAAAAAATAAACCTAGCTTTCAAAGCCTCTCTCCCCGTGGGGGAGAGGTTTGGAGAGGGGTCAAAATCTCGGTTACAAAAAGAAAATCAACACTGATAGATTTTTCTTTTTTTGTATGAAACCACCCTGCTTTTTAAGGGGGATTTAGGGGGATCAAGCCACATTTTGCACTGAGCAACAAAGATGTGTGTACACGGTAGCTAAGAGGGGAGGGGCTGTATATCACTTAGTAAGAATTATCAAGTTTTTAAGCCTCTCCTAACGTTGGGGAGAATTTTGGAGAGGGGTTTTCATCATCATCGAACGTAAATTAAATAAGCCCTAGTGATGATTGATTAATTATCACTAGGGTTTTTGAAACATTTGCTAATCTCTATTTAATTGTAATTTGACCTCGTGGGAAGATAGCTGATTAACTTCAGCTAAAATCTGTGATAAAGCATCATCATCTACCTGTTCTAATTGTTTAGCAATAACTATTGCTGCTAGTCCGGCGATAGTGGGATGATTAAAAATGGCTTGCACGGGTAACTCAATGCTGAAAGTTTGGCGTAGGCGAGAAACTACTTGAGTAGCTAAGAGAGAATGTCCGCCTAGTTCAAAGAAGTTATCGTGGATGCCGATTTTTTCGATTTCTAGCACAGAAGAAATGATATCAGCGATCGCCTGTTCTGTCTCCGTTTGTGGAGGAACAAAGCTAGCACGGCGATTCTGCTCTAAATCTGGGGATGGAAGGGCGCGACGGTCGAGTTTACCATTGGTAGTTAGGGGTAAACTATCCAGTAAAACAAATGCTGAGGGAATCATATAATCAGGCAGTTGTCCCTCTAGATGCTGACGCACATCATCCATGAGGAGTTGAGGACTTGTCCAAGTTTTTTCTTTGGTAATTTTGGAAATTGCTGGAGATTTAGACCGCACACCGTAGATATTGTAAAGACCCGTATTTTGTAAAAGGGTATCCTGTTCAATTTCTAACTCAAAACCATGCTGTTTAAGTAAGTTGGTGATGATCGCTAATTGTCCATCAATATCGTGTACCTCAACCACAATTTGCTTTATTTTTGGCCAGTCCTCGTTTTTAATTCCTGCTAATACTTCCATTTCGCTTTTTTCAGCATCGATTTTGAGTAAATCAATCTGAGGAATACCATGTTCTTGGATGACATGAGAAATGGTGTTTAACTGACAAGTAAACCGTTGATTTGTGAGACGTTCTGTTAATAACTCATCAATATCTTGGTCAGATAAAGCTACAGTTTGATTAAGCAAGAAAGATTTAATGGTTTCCCGTTCTTCAACTTCATTAGCAAAGCGACCGGAAATGACAGACACATTGGGATAATAGGTAAACTCAGCAACCCTCACCTCACTAGATAAACCACACTCAAATAAATGCACATTCAAACCATACAGTTCTGAATTGAGACGCAAAACCTCAAACACTGGGGGAATTGGTTCAAAGGCGTAAATTTCACAATTTTGACAGTGCTGGTTCACAAACAGTGAAAATAGACCGATGTTAGCTCCGACATCAAAAATGCGATCGCCATCCTGAATTGTGATACCATGCCGTAAATAAGACTCCTCAACGAAAATTTCCTGATAGACGAACTCAGTTTCATTTTGATTCAAATGTGCGATCGTCATCCCATTCGGTAACTCATAGCGCAGTTGATGAGTGAGTCTTCCCTGCTGTTCTAGCTTTAAAAGTTGGCGCACGGTCAAAGCTTTTACCACATCAGGCACAATATACGCAACCAAACGCTGATGTCCAGAATTTTCTGCACGCGCTATCACCACACTTTCTTGTACGACAGGATGTTGATTCAACGCGGCTTCAATCTCTCCCAACTCAATCCGAAAACCGCGAATCTTCACCTGATGGTCAATCCTGCCTAAGTATTCAATATTACCGTCGGGTAGATAGCGGGCTAAGTCACCAGTTTTGTAGAGGGATTGGGGACTAGTGACTGAGGACTGGGGAACTCCGTTCGCGTTAGCGTCTCTGAAAGAGACGGGGGGATTGGGGATAAATCTTTGTTGGGTTAACTCTGGTCGATTCAAATAACCCCGTGTTACGCCTGCGCCACCAACATACATTTCACCTCGTACGCCAACGGGTACAGGTTGCAAATATTCATCCAGAATATAAACTTGCAAATCAGGAATCGGCACACCAATCACACTGTTGCGACTTCTCGCATCCGCCATACTCAACCGCCGGAAAGTCACATGAACAGTAGTTTCCGTAATCCCGTACATATTCACTAATTGCGGAGTAGCATCACCGTGTCTTTCAAACCAAGGTAATAAACTAGTGGGGTCGAGAGCTTCACCACCAAAAATCACCCACCGCAAACTTAACTGAATATCTTTTAGTTGCTCTTGCTCCTCAGCCCAAATGAGTTGTCGAAAAGCTGAGGGTGTTTGATTCAGTACCGTTACCTGTTCTTGACGCAGCAACTGATAGAAAACTTGGGGGTCACGACTCACCCAAAAAGGCACAATGACCAACCGACCACCATAAAGCAAAGCTCCCCAAATTTCCCACACTGAGAAATCAAACGCATAGGAATGGAACAGCGTCCAAACGTCGCTGGCATCAAAATTAAACCAATCCTGAGTCGCCGCCAACAAACGAGTGACATTCCCATGATTCACCATCACACCTTTCGGTTTACCTGTAGAACCAGAGGTATAAATCACATAAGCTAAACTTTCGGGTGTCGCCTGACTGATGGGATTTTCTTGACTGAGAGTGTTGATAAATTGCCAGTCTGTATCCAAACAAAGCTTGTCAGCAGAGAACTCTGGCAAAATATCCAACCATTGCGATTGTGTTACCAAAACCGATACTTGAGCATCCGCCAGCATGAACTCTAGGCGGTCAGTCGGATAATCTGGGTCAAGGGGGAGATATGCACCACCAGCTTTGAGAATCCCTAGTAAAGCCACCACCATTTCTAAGGAACGCTCCACGCAGACACCCACAAGTGTCTCAGGTTTCACACCCAAAGATTGCAAATAGTGCGCTAACTGATTCGCACGCGCATTTAATTGAGCATAGGTAAGAGTTTGTTCCCCAAAAACTAAAGCTACTGCATTGGGTGTTTTTTCTACCTGTTGCTCAAATAATTGATGTAAACCGTAATTGTTAGAGTATTCTTTCTTATTGGCATTCCAAGCTGAGATTAACTGTTGTTTTTCTGTATCGCTAATTAAAGGTAATTTTGTAATCGGTAAATCTGGCTGTGAGATGATCGCATTTAATAAATTATGAAAATGTCCAGCCATACGGGTAACAGTATCAGCATCGCAGCGATCGCTATCATATATAATCCTGCCAGATAATGTTTCCCGTGCTGCTGCCACCAAGGTTAATGGATAGTTTGTGATTTCAAAAGTTCTGACATTATCGATTTCTAAGCTTTCTAACGGTTCTTGCAGTGCCGCATCTACAGGATAATTTTCAAATACTACCAAGCTTTCAAATAAAGAAATGCCCCGTGGAACTTCACTCCAGCCTTGAATATCTACCAGAGGACTGTAAGCGTATTGTTCTCGCTCCACTTGTTGGGTTTGTAAAGATTGTAACCAAGGTATAATTGCTGTGTCTTCCGGGATTTGGACTCGCACCGGTAGAGTATTGATAAACAAACCCACCATCGACTCCACACCTTTCAAACTTGGAGGACGGCCGGACACTGTAGCCCCAAAAACTACATCCAATTCCCCAGTGTAGCGACTCAGTAAAATTGCCCAAGCTCCCTGGACTAAAGTAGAAAGGGTGACACGATGTTTTTGGGCAAAACTTTGGATAGCTACTGTAGTTTCAGAAGGGAACTCAAAAGTAATATCTAAAAAATTACCTTGTTGATGTACACCCCGGTCTACTCCTAGAGATGTGGGTGCAGTAAACCCTCGTAAGTTCTGCCGCCAAAAGTTTTCAGCCGCAGTAATATCTTGATGTTGCAACCAATTAATATAATCTTGGTAGGAACGAGAAGTCGTTAAAGATAAACGTTCACCGCGATTACCAGCTTCGTAGAAAGCAAAGACTTCTTGAAACAGAATTGGGAGAGACCAACCGTCTACTAATAAATGATGGAAACTAGCGACAAACTCATAAGTGTTTTCTCTTAAACGCAGCAAAGCACAACGCATCAGAGGAGCTTGATCCAGCTTAAAGCCTTGAGTGCGATCGCTCACCAAAAATTCCTCGATTTGCTGTTGCTGTTCTGAGGCAGAACACAGCCGCCAATCATACTCAGTCCAAGGTAAAGTTGCTTGATGACGGACGATTTGCAAAGGCTTTTTGCGATTTTCCCAAACAAACAGCGTTCTTAAAACCGGATGTCGCTCTACTACTTGTTGCCAAGCCTGCTTAAACACTGTCACATTTAAGTTACCGCTAATCCTGCAACTAAACTGCTCAAAGTAAATACCAGACTCCGGCGAATAGAGAGTATGAAATAACATCCCCTGCTGCATCGGCGATAAAGGATAGATAGCAGCCACGTTTTTGGTTTTAGTTGTTTGTTCTGAAATTGTCATAGTGTCCTTATTGTTTAGTCATTAGTTTTTCTCCCCCACACCCTTACACCCCTCCCTCATTCACCTATTTCTGCCAATAAAGCATCCAGCTCATCTTGATTTAATTCGGCTTCGGGAAAATCAGATGGGGTGTATCCACCTGTGGTTGACTGACAATGGTGAATAAGTGTTTGTAGGGCGGTGATGAAATCATTGGCTAGGCGTTCAATTGTGCTACGCTTATGCACTTTTTGGCTGTAAGTCCAGTTCAGCTGTAGTTGGCCTTCAGCTACAATTCCCGTAATTTCTAGCAAATGGCGACGATGGGATGAAGGACTTTGATTTGCGCCGGTGGAAGTTTTGGCAAAGCCTTCGATGATTCCGGGGGGGATGCGTTCAATTTGTCCTAAGTAGTTGAAACATACTTCAGCTTCGCTGGCTTGTTGGCGAATCTGATGCTCATCGCTGAGATAGCGGAGAATGCCGTAGCCTATGCCTTTTTGGGGTATGGCGCGGAGTTGCTCCTTGACAGATTTCAGGGCTTCTCCTGGATGATTCTGGTCGTTTAGTGATAGGAACACAGGGAAAATAGCAGTGAACCAACCGACTGTCCGAGAGAGGTTAATATCTGCAAAGAGTTCTTCTCTTCCGTGTCCTTCTAAATCGATGACGAATGAATTGTTACCTGTCCAACTGACCAAGCTTTGAAGGCAGGCAGTTAGTAGAATATCGTTGATTTCGGTGTTGTAGGCTTGGGGAACTTCTTTTAACAGAGCTTGGGTTTCTATTTCACTGAGACTAACTGCTACTTGAGTAGCACTAGCGAAGGTGTTGTCTGCTTTGCCGTTGGGATAATCTACTGGTAGAGGGAGATAACGCGACTGGGTGAGCCAGTATTGTAATTCAGATTTGAGGGCAGGCGAACGCCCATATTCTTGCAAACGAATAGCCCAATCTTGGAAGGAATTTGTCTTGGGTGGTAGCTGGATAGTTTCTCCACGGCTAAGTTGTTGGTATGCAGTCGAGAAATCCTCTAATAAAATCCGCCAGGAAACCCCATCTACAACCAAGTGATGAATAATGATGAGTAACTGACTGGGTTGATCTCTCTCCAACTTAAACAGTACTACCCGCAGCAATTCACCTTTTGATAAATTTAGGCTAGCTTGCAATTTTGCTGCTACTGCTTTGATAGTTCCTTGTTGCTGTGTGGGATTCAGTTCTGATAAATCTATGGCATCAAAAGGTATGCTACTAACCGCATCACCATTGATTTGTTGCCATTGGGAATCATCGCGCCAGAAACGCGATCGCAACGCATCATGATGTTCTAATAGTTTTTGTACTACCTGCCGTAATAATTCCGGTTGCAAGTCTGGTTGTACTTCTAGCAACACTGATTGATTGTAGTAATCTGATTGAGGTGAATTCTGTTCCAAGAACCAATGCTGAATCGGAGTTAAGGGTACTTCTCCGGTGACTAACCCCTGTTCAGCTTGGTGAATACCCATTGTGCAGACTGTCGCTAACTCAGCAATTGTTTGATATTGGAAAATCTGCTTGAGTGTGAGTTGTATTCCCAATTGATTGGCACGAGCAATTACCTGAATACTAATAATAGAATCGCCACCCAAATCAAAGAAATTATCGTGAATACCAACCTGTTGCAAACCTAGAATTTCACACCAGATTTGAGCCAAGCTTTCCTCAATGTGGTTACGGGGTATAACTAAATCATTGTGGGAATTAGCTTCTACATCCGGTGCAGGAAAAGCACGACGGTCTATTTTACCGTTGGGTGTTAAAGGGAACGCTTCCAGGAACACAAAAAAATTGGGAATCATGTACTCAGGAAGTCGCTGTTGCAGTAATTGACGCAATTCGCTAGTAGTCGGTGTTTCCTGTTGGGGAATGACATAAGCCACCAAGCGTTTATTTCCTGGTTGGTCTTCGCGAACCATGACAACAGCTTGCTTCACTAGAGGATGGGCAATAATTCCCGCTTCGATTTCACCCAACTCTATCCGAAAACCCCGTAGTTTTACCTGATGATCAATGCGTCCGAGGTATTCGATATTGCCATCTGCGTTATATCTGGCTAGATCACCAGTTTTATAGAGAGTGAGGGATGGAGAATTTAATTGTATAAATCTTTCTTGTGTTAAGTCTGGGCGATCGCGATAACCTCTAGCTAGTCCTGCGCCACCAATATGCAATTCTCCAGGTACGCCAATCGGGACTGGTTGTCCGTAAGTATCCAGCAGATAGATTTGCGTGTTAGCGATGGGATGACCAATCAAAACCGGACATTCCCCCGGTTCGACTTTGTAGATTGTTGACCAAACAGTAGTTTCCGTAGGCCCGTAAGCATTCCAGACTTCACGACTTCTCGCCAGCAGTTGATTAGCTAAATCCCTAGATAGTGCTTCACCAACAGAGAAAATTTTTAATCGGTCTGTACCATTCCACCCAGAAGCCAACAAAATTCTCCAACTGGCTGGTGTAGCCTGCATGATTGTCGCTTGAGATTCCAAGAGTAACTTTTGCAATGCGTAGCCATCTTTACTATCATCGGTACTAACTAAAACTACCTTTGCCCCTACTATTAAAGGTAAGAAAATATCTACTACCGCAATGTCAAAGGATAAAGTTGTGACAGAAAGGACAGTATCTGTGAGTGTAATTCCTGGTTCTTGAGCCACTGAGGTTAAGAAGTTCACTACAGAACTATGCTGAATTTGCACGCCTTTGGGCTTACCAGTCGAACCAGAGGTATAAATTACGTAAGCTAGGTTATTGGGGGATTGGGGGTTGGGAATTGGGGATTGGGGAGAATAGGATGATATTGTTGGCCAATCTGTATCTAAACAGATGATTTTTGCTTCTGTGTTTGGTAGTGAATCTACTAGTGATTTTTGTGTTAATAGTATTCCAACTTGAGCATCCTGCATCATGAACGCCAAACGTTCCGCCGGATATTTGGGGTCAAGGGGTACATACGCTCCCCCAGCTTTGAGAATCCCCAATAAACCCACCACCATATCTAGGGAGCGTTCCACACAAATCCCCACCAATTTCTCGCTACCTATCCCCAAAGACTGTAAGTAGTCAGCCAGTTGATTAGCACGGGAATTTAACTCGGAATAAGTTAACTCCTCACCATTTCCCGTTCCCACTGCTACAGCATTGGGTGTCCATTTTACCTGAGCCTCAAATAGTTGATGCAAACATAAATCGGTGGGGTATTCAGCCTCAGTATGATTCCAATCAACTAGTATTTTTTGTTCTTCAGCAGCAGTTAACAGAGGTAATAAACCTACAGGTTGTTCTGGATTGGTGGTGACTGCTATTAGTAAGTTTTGGAAGTGATGAGCGATGCGTTCAATAGTCTCGACATCAAACAAGTCGCTGTTATATTCCCACCCCCCGACTAATCCTTGGGGAGTTTCTCCCATCGACAGGGTTAAATCAAACTTGGCTGTGACTGTCTCAATGGGTAAAGGTGTCAGACTCAACCCAGGTAGTTCTAAATTCTGGGAGGGGGTATTTTGCCAAATGAACATTACCTGAAATAATGGACTGTGGCTGAGGTTACGTTCTGGTTGTAAGGCTTCTACTACTTGCTCAAAGGGGACATCTTGGTAAGCATAAGCTTCTAGCGCGACTCGCCGGACTTGTTGTAATAGTTCGGAAAATTTCGGGTTGTCTGTAATTTGCGATCGCAATACCAAAGTATTCACAAAAAAACCAATTAGTGGTTCAATCTCAGCGCGATCGCGGTTAGCAATAGGTGTACCAACAAGTATGTCTGTTTGACCACTGTAGCGATGCAACAAAGTCACAAAGACTGCTTGCAAGGTCATGAAGAGGGTAACGCCAGATTTTTGGCTGAGACTCTGGAGTTTTGCTGTCAACTCAGCATCAATTGTAAACTCATAATTACCCCCCTTATAACTTTGTACCGGAGGACGAGGGCGATCGCTTGGTAATTCTAACAGTGGTGGTGCGCCTGCAAGTTGCTGTTTCCAATAATTGAGTTTCTTCTCTAACACTTCCCCACTCAACCATTGTCTTTGCCACACTGCAAAATCAGCATACTGAATTGCTAACTCTGGTAAAGGAGAAGTTTTTCCTGCTGCAAAGGCTGTGTACAATGCTGATAATTCTTGGATAAATACACCCACAGACCAACCATCACAGACAATGTGATGCAGATTTATGAGTAACACATGGGATTGTTCGCCCAAACGCAACAACTGCGATCGCATTAAGGGAGCAATGGCGAGGTTAAATGCTGTCTCGGCGGCGGTAATTGTTAACTGCTTAACCTGTTGAGCTTGTTCTGGTTCTGGTAATCCCTGTAAATCTATGACTGAGATTTGACCTAACCCCCTTTCCCCCTTCCCTTGTAGGGAAGGGGGAATATGTAGAGAAGTTGCATGCAACTTCTCTACAGTTGTGGGGGAGAGGTTTGGAGAGGGGTTTTCTAACTCTTGCGTAAAATTGGAAACAATTACTTGGGATGGTACACCGTTAATAGTCTGAAAACTAGTCCGCAAGACTTCATGACGGCGGACAATTTCCTGTAATGCTTGCTCTAAGGCAGTAACGTTTAAGTTGCCTTGCAATTTTACAGCCGCAGGCATATTGTATGCAGCACTGCTACCTTCTAGTTGCTCTAGAAACCAGAGTCTTTGCTGTGACCAAGATAGGGGTATAAGTTGACCATCTCTAGCTACTGGGACAAGGGGTGGTGAGACTAAGCCTGAGTCAGTTTGCTGGAGTTTGTGGATCGCTTGGTCGAGTTCCGCCACGGTGGGAGATTCAAATAATAGTCGTAGCGGTACTTCAACGCGGAAAATTTCCCGCAGTCGGGAAATTACTTGTGTAGCTAAAAGGGAATGTCCCCCTAAGCTAAAGAAGTTATCGTGAATGCTGATGGGTTGATTTTGCTGTTTAATTCCTAGTACAGAAATGAAGATATCAGCGATTAATATTTCCGTTGCTGTGTGGGGTGGGACGCAGTTTGGGGAAGTGAGATTAATGTCTGGGATGGGGAGAGCATTTCGGTCTAGTTTGCCGTTGGGTGTGAGAGGAAAGGTATCAAGCACTACAAAGGCATTAGGAATCATGTAATCGGGGAGTTGCTGTTTGAGGGAGTTTCGCAACTCTTCACTAGTGGGTGCTTCCCCGTCTGGGATGATGTAGGCGACTAAACGTTGGTCGCCTGGGTTATCTTCCCGGACGATCGCGGCTACTTGTTTGACGTTGGAATGTAGAGCGATCGCTTTTTCAATCTCTCCCAACTCAATCCTAAATCCCCGTAGTTTTACTTGGAAGTCTACACGGCTAATGTATTCAATATTTCCATCTGGTAAATAACAGGCTAAATCACCAGTTTTATACAGATGACCTTTCCCAAAAGGATTATGAATAAATTTCTCTTGGGTTAACTCTGGACGATGCAAGTAACCTTTAGCTAACCCTGCACCACCAATATAGAGTTCACCTGGTACACCTACAGGAACAGGTTGTAGATTCTGGTCGAGGAGATAAATTTGGGTGTTGGCGATGGGACGACCAATAGGGATGCTGTGACCCCTACCCCTGTAAGCCAGGTTCATTGAACAAGTAGCATCAATTGTGGCTTCTGTAGGGCCGTAGAGGTTATATATCTCTGCATCTATTTGACTGTGACAGCGTTCTACTAGTTCGCCTGTTAAGACTTCACCACCGCAAAAAACGCGTTTGAGCGATTTACAACTAGGGAATTCTCCTGAGTCTAGAAGCATTCGCAGGAGGGAAGGAACTAATTGTAGTGTGGTAATTTGCTGCTTGTTAATTACTTCTATTAAATAGCTACTGTCACGATGTCCCCCTGGTTGCGCCATGACTAACTGCGCACCTGCTAGCAAGGGGGCGTAAAATTCCCAGATGGCTGCATCAAAGCTGAAGGGAGTTTTTTGTAGGACTTTATCATCTGGGGTTAACGGGAAAGTGTTCTGCATCCAAACCATGTGGTTAACTATGGCGCGATGCGGAATCATGACTCCTTTGGGTTTACCTGTTGAGCCGGAGGTGTAAATTACATAGGCTAAATGATCTGGGGATTGGTGAGCCAGCGCGGTCTTCTCATTGGGAACTGGGGACTGGGGAGAGAAAGAAGTAGCAATGAGTTGCCAATCTTGATCTAAACAAATTATCTGGGCTTGTTGTTGGGGTAGGGAGTTTAATAGATGCTGCTGGGTTAGGAGTATGTTGATTTGAGCATCCTGCATCATGAATGCTAAACGTTCCGCCGGATATTCTGGGTCAAGGGGAAGATATGCACCACCAGCTTTGAGAATCCCCAACAACCCAACTACCATCTCTATGGAGCGTTCTACACAAATTCCTACCAGTGTGTCTGTACCAACACCCAACGATCGCAAGTATTGCGCGAGTTGATGAGCGCGAGTATTCAACTCAGTGTAGGTTAACTTTTCTCTTTCCCCAATCACCGCAATATGATCAGGAGTACGTTGCACCTGTGCTGCAAATAATTCATGCAAACATAGATTTTCGGGGTATTCAGCTTGAGTTTGATTCCACTCAACTAGTATTTGATGGCGTTCTGATGCTGTTAACAGAGGTAAATCAGCGATTAGCTGTTGGGGGTTGGAGGAGATCGCATTTAATAAATTCTGGAAATGTCCCGCCATCCGAGTAATTGTCTCAGCCTCGAATAAGTCACAGTTATATTCCCATGTTCCTTTGAGTTTGCCGCCGATTTCCTCCATTGATAGGGTTAAATCAAACTTGGCGGTAACTGTCTCCATCTCTATGGGTGCAATTTTTAACCCCGATATTTCTAATTCACCTACAGGCGCATTTTGTAAAGCAAACATCACCTGAAATAATGGGCTGTAACTCAGATTGCGGTCTGGTTGTAAAGCTTCTACCACTTGCTCAAAGGGGACATCTTGATGAGCAAAAGCATCTAAAGTTGTCTGCTGTACTTGTTGCAGCAATTCTAAAAAGCTGGAATTGCCGGAAATTTGGTTACGCAATACTAAAGTATTGACAAAAAAACCAATTAATGGTTCTATTTCCTGACGATTGCGATTGGCGACAGGTGTACCGATGAGGATATCTGTTTGACCACTGTAGCGATGCAGCAAAATGACAAAAGCTGCTTGTAAGGTCATGAACAGGGTTGCGCCTGTTTGTTGGCTCAGGTTTGTGAGTTGTTGTGTAAGTTTAGCACTGAGTTCGTAGGTGAAGGTGCTACCGCGATAAGTTTGAACAGCAGGACGGGGGCGACTGGACAATTCTAACAATGGGGTAGCATCTGCTAACTTTTCCCGCCAATATTTGAGTTTATTAGTTAAGACTTCCTCAGTTAAAAATTGTCTTTGCCAGACTGCAAAGTCTGCATATTGAATTGCTAACTCTGGTAAAGGTGACTGTTTACCCTCGGTAAAAGCTACATACAGTGCAGACAGTTCTTGAATGAAGACACCCACAGACCAACCATCAGAGACAATATGGTGTAGGTTTAACACCAGCACATGGGATGTTTGAGTTAGGCGTAGCAGTTGCACCCGCAACAGTGGTGCAATGGACAAATCAAAGGGTGTAGAGACTTCCCAGGCTAGATGCTGTTGCACTGCTGCCGTTTGTTCTGCCGTGGGTATTGCTTGTAAATCAACTATGCTGAGAGTCACATTGACATCTGCATCCACCACCTGCACAGGTATATCATCCACCACCTGAAAACTAGTCCGCAGAATTTCATGACGATGGACAATTTCCTTCAAAGCCTGTTCTAAAGCAGCTTCCTGGAGTTCTCCAGTAATTTGCACCGCCGCCGGGATATTGTAAGTAGCCTTGTGTTCTTCCCATTGGGAGAGAAACCAGAGACGCTGCTGGGCGAAAGATAAAGGTGCGGGTTGGGAAGAATTGCGGCGGGCGATCGCTTCATTATTAAAACTAATGCCTTTTTTCTTCAGCATCAGTTTCAGTAATTCTTGCTTTTGGGCTGTTAAAGAATTTTGTGATGGCGAGGAGGGATTCATAGAAATTGGGAACTGGAAATTAGGGACTGGGGATTGGGAAGTTGGTGTTGTCGGTAGTAGTGGGATACTTTCCTACTCAGCACTCATCACTCCCCACTCAACAAAGCTTGCATTTGTTCGGGGGACATCTGGGCGATTTCTTGGATGGTACGGGCGATTTCGTCTAGTATTTCTCGTCCACCGGCTAACTCTGCCAAAACTGCCAATAGTTGAGCTACTGTGGGTTTTTGGAATAATTCGCGGACGGGTAATTCTAAATCAAAGGTTTGTTGGATACGGTTCACTAGTTGGGCTGCTAGTAGGGAATGTCCTCCTAAATGAAAGAAGTTGTCGTGGATACCTATATTGCTGACACCCAAAATCTCAGCCCAGATTTCTGTTAACACTTCTTCGGCTGGGGTGTGTGGTGTGACCAAAGCTTGGTTAATTTGTGGTCTGCGATCGTCTAGTGTGAAGGAGAGATGACGATTGACTTTACCGTTAGGAGTCAACGGTAAAGCATCCAGAAAGACGAAAGCAGCAGGGATCATATAGTTAGGTAGCTGTTGCTGAAGAAAATCAAATAATTCAGTGTTAGTTGTTGTTGCTCCTGGTAGTAAGACAATGTAAGCTACCAAGCGTTTTTCGGTGACGGTTTCACCTTGAATAATCACCACTGCTTGGCTGACCTGGGGATGTTGATTTAAAACTGCTTCAATTTCGCCTAACTCAATGCGGAAGCCGCGAATTTTTACTTGATTGTCGCTACGTCCACAGAATTCAATCGTCCCATCTGGTAAGTATCGGGCTAAATCGCCTGTTTTGTAGAGGGGGGTGTGGGGGTGTGGGGGTGTGGGGGTGTGGGGGTGTGGAAGAGTTTGTATTCCCAGTCTCCAGTCACCAGTCCCCAGAATTCTTTCATTTTGAATTTTGAATTTTGTTCGCCTTTGGCGTTCCCGTTCGCGTAGCGTCTCCGACAGGAGAAGGGTATTTTGAATTGATTCGTCCCCAATCCCCAATTGTATAAATTTTTCTTGGGTCAAATCAGGACGGTTGAGGTAGCCTTGGGCTAGTCCAATTCCTCCTACATAAAGTTCGCCTTTGACACCGATGGGGACAGGTTGCAGATTGGTGTCGAGAATGTAAACTTGGGTGTTGGCGATGGGACGACCGATAGGTACAGAAAGACCTAGTTTCGTGTCAGCTGTCACAGGGAAACAGCAGGTAAACGTGGTGTTTTCGGTAGGGCCGTAACCGTTAATAACTCGACATTCGGGGAAGCGGTGCAATAGTTTTTGGATGTGGAAGACTGATAAGACATCCCCACCGGCTAACAACTGACGTACTGGCTGTAAGTCTTCTAATCGTTCATCTACCATGAGATGAAATAGACTAGCCGTCAGCCAGAGAGTAGTGACTTGGTATTGCTGGATAATCTGGCCTAATTCTTCTAATGATGACTGATGTGGGGGTGCGATCGCTAATTTCGCGCCATTCAGTAAGCTACCCCAAATCTCAAAGGTGGAAGCATCAAAGGAGATCGGAGCTAATTGCAAGAATACCTGTTCTGCATTCAGGTTCACATAATTATTATCTTTGACTAAACCCACCACACCCCGATGGCGAATACAAACACCCTTGGGTTTACCTGTAGAACCAGAGGTGTACATGATATAAGCCAAGTCATCAGTTTGAGATGTGACTAAGGGGTTTTCTTGACTTTCTTGATTGATACTTTCCTCGACAGATTTTAGACAAATGATTTCTGTCTCAGCTACGGTAGGAAGCTTTGCAACTAAATGTTTTTGCGTTAATAAAAGCGGTGGTTGAGCATCTGTCAACATCCAAGACAGACGTTCTAGGGGATATTGAGGATCAAGGGGTAAGTACGCGCCACCAGCTTTGAGAATACCCAACAAAGCAATGACCATTTCCAGGGAACGTTCCAGACAAATACCCACAGCATCCCCTGGTTTCACTCCTTGTTTAATTAAGTAGTGCGCCAACTGATTAGCACGCACATTTAACTCGGTATACGTCAAGCTTTGGTTAGCAAAAACTAGTGCTGTAGCATTCGGCGTTTTCTGCACCTGTTCGACAAACACCTGATGAATAGATTTGTCAACCAGAAAATCTGTCTGGGTGTCGTTCCACTCTACTAGTAGCTGATGTTGTTCTCGTTCACTCAGCATTGGTAACAAACCAATACGCTGTTTTGGTGCTGCAACAATTGCTGTGAGCAAGTTCTGGAAATGACTTGTCATTCTGCTAATTGTCTCAGCCTCGAACAAATCGCAGTTATATTCCCATGTCCCAATTAAACCTTGTGGGGTTTCTTCCATTGACAGGGTTAAATCAAATTTGGCTGTGACTGTCTCAATGGGTAAGGGTGTCAGCTTCAAGCCCGACAATTCCAAGTTACTCAAAGGTGCATTCTGCAAGGCAAACATCACTTGGAACAAAGGTGTATGGCTGAGGTTACGTTCTGGCTGTAACGCTTCTACCACCTGCTCAAAGGGAACATCCTGATGAGCATAGCCATCCAACGCTACCATCTGTACTTGCTGGAGTAATTCTGCAAAACTGGGATTCCCAGAAATTTGGGTTCTCAATACCAAAGTGTTGACAAAAAAACCAATCAGTGATTCAGTTTCTTTGCGGTTGCGGTTAGCGATGGGTGTACCAACGAGAATATCAGTCTGTCCACTGTAACGATGCAGCAAGGTGACAAAGGCTGCTTGCAAGGTCATAAACAGCGTTACGCCGGACTTTTGACTCAAATTTTTAATCTCTTCTGTCAACCGCAAAGACAGCGCAAAATCTTGTTTGTTACCCCGGAAGGTTTGAATGGCTGGACGTGGTTTATCTGTGGGTAATTCTAATAGAGGTGGTGCGTCTGCTAGTTGTTGTTTCCAGTAGTTGAGTTTAGCTTGTAAAATTTCTCCGCTTAAATATTTTCGTTGCCAAATGGCGAAGTCGGCGTATTGAATGGGTAAATCTGCTAGTGGAGAGGGTTTTCCTGCACAAAAAGCTTGATACAGTGCCGATAATTCTTGAATGAAGATCCCTACAGACCAACCATCAGCGATGATGTGGTGTATGGTCATGAGCAACACATGGGACTCTCTACCCAAGCGTAACAGTTCAACTCGGAGTAAAGGAGCTTGTTGAAGATTAAAGGGAGTTTCGGCTGCTGTGACTGCAAGTTGCTTAACTTTTTGAGTTTGTTCTGGTTCTGGTAATCCCTGTAAATCTATGACTGGGATTTGACCTAACCCCCTAACCCCCTTCCCTTGTAGGGTAGGGGGAATATGTAGAGACGGGTTTTCTAATTCAATGATTTGAGTTGGTATACCATTCACCAATCTGAAACAAGTCCGCAAAAGTTCATGACGGTGAATAATTTCTGTCAAGGCTTGTTCTAAAGCGGCGACATTTAGCGTTCCTTCTAACTGCACAACGGCAGGTATATTGTAAGTCGCACTACCAGCTTCTAATTGCTCCAAAAACCAGAGTCGTTGTTGCGCCCAAGATAAAGGAATATCGAGATTTTCTCTAGATACGGGTGTTAGTGCTGGTGCAGTGAGTTCTAAGTTGATTTGGCGTTGATTGTTGATGATTTCCGCCAGTTCTACAACCCTGGGAGATTCAAACAACACTCTTAAAGGTAACTCGATTTGAAAAGTTTCCCGCAAACGAGAAATGACTTGCGTTGCAATGAGGGAATGTCCACCCAACTCAAAGAAATTATCATGAATGCTAACTTTGTCTACACCTAAGAGAGAGGAGAATAAATCAGCGATCGCTTTTTCTGTGTCTGTCCGAGGTAAAACAAAGTTAGTCGTTGTTGTTGTTGGTGCTGGTGTTGGTAATGCCTTACGGTCAAGTTTACCGTTAGCCGTCAAGGGAAAGACATCCAAATACACGAACGCTGTTGGAATCATGTAATCCGGTAGCTGTTGTTGGAGATGTTCCCGTAGTTCGCTATCAGTAGGTGATTGATTCGCTACGATATAAGCGACCAATCGCTTATCCCCTGGATGATCTTCCCGCACTATCACCACAACTTCCCGAATGTGAGGATATTGAGCGATTGCAGTTTCAATTTCTCCCAATTCAATCCGAAAACCGCGAATTTTCACCTGATGGTCAATCCGTCCCAGGTATTCGATACTACCATCGGGTAAGTATCGGGCTAAATCTCCGGTTTTGTAGAGGGGGGAATCGAAAGAAGCAGGGGAGCAGAGGAACAGAGGAGCAGAGGGGGAGGAATTACCTAATTGTATAAATCTATCTTGGGTTAATTCTGGGCGATTGAGATAACCCCGTGCTACTCCTGCACCGCCGACATACATTTGTCCCGGTACGCCAATCGGTACGGGTTGGAGTTGCTCATCTAATATATATAGTTGTAAATCGGGAATTGCTCTACCAATAACGCTACTATGGCTTGTGGTGTCCGCCCAAGTGATCAGACGATAGGTAACATGGACGGTGGTTTCAGTGATGCCGTACATATTAACTAATTGGGGAGTGGTATCACCATGACGTTCAAACCACGGTTGCAAACTCGCAGGTTCTAAGGCTTCACCGCCAAACACTACCCAGCGTAAGCTTAGTTCTACTTGCGCCATTTCTGGTAACTGATCTACCCAAATCAACTGCCGAAACGCCGAGGGGGTTTGATTGAGAACTGTGACTTGTTCTTGGGAAAGCAGACGATAGAAGGCTTTGGGGTCACGACTTACCCAATAAGGAACAATTACCAACCTTCCACCATACAGCAATGCACCCCACAATTCCCACACTGAGAAGTCAAAGGCATAAGAGTGGAAAAGTGTCCAGACATCATTGGCGTTGAAATGATACCAGTTATCTGTGGCTAGGAAGAGGCGCACCACGTTGCGATGATTAACTAAGACACCCTTGGGTTTACCCGTAGAGCCAGAAGTATAAATTACATAAGCTAAATTATCAGGTGTAGCTGTGCTGATGGGACTCTCTACACTCAACTTGCTGATTGATTCCCACTCTGTATCTAAACAAACTGTCTGAGCATTAGTTGGCGGTAAAGCTGTCAAACACTGAGACTGAGTGAGTAATATTTGAATTTGAGCATCAGTGAGCATGAATGCGAGGCGATCGCTCGGATAATCTGGATCTAATGGTACATAAGCACCACCAGCTTTGAGGATACCCAAGATCCCAATCACCATTTCTAAAGAACGTTCCACACACAAACCCACCAACACATCGGGGGCTACTCCCAGAGTTTGTAAGTGGTGCGCCAGTTGATTTGCACGAGTATTTAACTCAGCATAAGTGAGGTTAGTATCTGCAAACACCACTGCTGTAACATCTGGTGTCTTCTGTGCTTGCGACTCGAACCACTGATGCAGACATTCAGTTACAGGATACTCAGCTTGGATGAAGTTCCATTCTTGTAATAGTTTTTGCTGTTCTGCGGGTGAGAGGAGTAGTTGATTTTGATATGGTGCTGATGGTGCTGCTACCATCGCCGTCAAAGCGTTGATATAGTAATTAGCGATCGCCTCTACTTGTTCTCGACACAGTTCACGCGTCTGATAATTCAGGGCTAAATTGACCTGAGAGGAAACCAGATCCAAACTAAAGTGAGCCACCAAAGTAAAGTTAGTTTGCTCATAGGTCTTGTAATCTAAAACTTCAGAATCCTCTAAACCCAAAACCCCTTGATAAACGTGGAAGTGGACAAAATTAAAAGCCGTTTCAAATAAAGGCTGTCCACCACATAAACGTTGTATCTCAGCCAAAGGATAGCGACGATGAGGTAAAGCTGTTTGTTCAGCTTGGAAAGCTTGCTGGATGAGTTCTAACCAAGTACCACCAACGAGATGTGCATGCAATGGTAAAGTATTCAAAAATAGACCCAGAATCCTTTCCCCATCAGCATTTTCCGGTCTACCGTTAGCCACCAAACCCGTCAACACATCTGTTTGATTACTCAGTAAATTTAATACCCGTAAATGAGCAGCCAACAGTACACTTTTCACAGGAACACCAGCCTGAGCAGCTAGTTGTTTCAATCCACCCGACAACTCAGAACTAATTGCGACTTCCTGAATACCTATTTCTGCTTGGGTCTTTTCCCGATAGGATTCTGGCCAGCGTGGTAACTCAGTAATTGAGACATCAGCAAGTTGTTCTAGCCAATATTGGCGTGTCGTTTCTGATTGTAAAGCAGCACGTTCCAACGCCACAAAATCGCGGAAGGAGGGACTGGGGATTGGGGATTGGGGATTGGGGACTGGGGACTGGGGACTGGGGACTGGGGATTTTTGGAGTAGATTTAAGTATGTTTGCCATAGTTCGGTGAGTAAAGATGCAACACTCCAACCGTCGAGAATGGCGTGATGGAAACTGAAACTCAAATTAAACGTTTCAGCACTACGAATATGAACACAAAAGCGGAGCAGAGGCGGTTTTGTCCAGTCGAAATTATGATACTTCTCCGTTTCCATCCAAGCATCGACAGCGACTTTTTGTTCAGCAGTTGTGAAATAACTGATATCATCCACCTGTAAAGGCACATCGACAACTTGATGCACCAGCTGTAACGGCTCAGAAAAACCAGTTAAGTCAAAGCTGGTACGCAAGATAGCATGACGAGAAATTACTTGGGCGATCGCAGTTTCTAACGCCGATAAATCCAGCTTCGCCCGCAGATGGAAAGAGAAGACATCATGATAAACAGCTGTATCTGCATTCAATTCACTGTGAAACACCATCCCCGCTTGCAGTGCTGTCAGAGGATAAGCATCATCCAATCCTACTGGTAGCTTCTGCTTGTCTGTTTCTGCAATCAAACTAAAAGGTGACGTTTGTGGTGTGAGTGTAAAACTCACTTCTTTACTCACCAACTCCGCTAATTCGGCAATAGTTTGGTGTTGAAATAACTGCTGGAGAGAAAAATCTAACCCAACTTGATTAGCCTTCGCCAAAATTTGGATACTACGAATCGAGTCACCACCCAATTCAAAGAAGTTATCGTAAATTCCGACTTGAGACAATCCCAAAACTTCAGTCCAAATATTTGCTAATAACTCTTGTTCCTGAGTTTGGGGTGCAACAAAACCAGCAGCTAAGTCTGTGCTAACTTCCGGGATAGGTAACATTCGCCGATCCAGCTTACCATTAGCCGTCAACGGGAAAGCCTCCAACGCCACAAACACAGATGGAATCATGTAATCAGGTAACTGCTGTTTGAGATAATCCCGCAACTCAGCACTACTAGGAGATTCCCCAGATGGAACAAAATAAGCCACCAACCGTTTATTCCCCGGTGTATCTTCTTGTACCAAGACCACAGTCTGCTGCACTTGGGGATGAGTTGCTAATTTCGCCTCAATTTCACCCAACTCGATCCGAAAACCGCGAATCTTTACCTGATCATCTATGCGACCGAGGTATTCAATGCTGCGATCGGATAAGTATCGGGCTAAGTCGCCAGTTTTGTAGAGGAGGTGTGGGGGTTTGGGGGTGTGGGGGTGTAGGGGTGTAGGGGGAGTAATTAACTTTGGACTTCTAGATTCCCAGTCCTCAGTCCTGAATTGGATAAATCTTTGTTGGGTTAATTCTGGACGGTTGAGATAACCGCGTGTTACTCCTGCACCGCCAACATACATTTCACCGCGCACACCAATGGGTACAGGCTGTAAATGTTCATCTAGAATATAAAGCTGTAAATCAGGAATCGGGACACCAATGACACTGCTGCGACTTTCTGTATCAGTCATAGTTAGAGGACGGAAAGTTACATGAACAGTGGTTTCCGTAATTCCGTACATATTCACCAATTGCGGAGTAGCATCACCGTGTCTTTCAACCCAAGGTAATAAACTAGTCGGGTCGAGAGCTTCGCCACCAAAAATCACCGATCGCAAACTTAACTGATTATCTTTTAGTTTTTCTTGCTGCTCCACCCAAATCAACTGTCGAAAAGCCGAAGGAGTCTGATTGAGAACCGTCACCCTTTCCCGCACCAGTAACTCATAAAACGCCTCCGGGTCACGACTCACCCAAAAAGGTACAACCACCAAGCGACCACCATAAAGCAACGCCCCCCACATTTCCCACACGGAGAAATCAAAAGCATAGGAGTGGAATAGCGTCCACACATCGCTGGCGTTGAAATTAAACCAATTTTGAGTTGCTGCAAACAACCGCATGACATTGCAGTGATTCACCAATACACCTTTCGGTTTACCCGTAGAGCCAGAAGTATAAATTACATAAGCTAAATGCTCAGGTAAAACCCCACTCTGAGGATTTTCTACATTATGAATATTAATATCATCCGAGTCTCTATCTAAACAGATAGTCTTAGCCGTCGTCACAGGTAAAGTTTCTAACCACTTAGACTGAGTCAACAACACCGACACCTGGGAATCATCCAACATAAAAGCCAAACGCTCAGGCGGATAATCTGGGTCAAGGGGTACATAAGCACCGCCAGCCTTGAGAATCCCCAATAACCCGACCATCATATCCAGCGATCGCTCAACGCAGATCCCTACTAAAACATCAGGTGCAACCCCCAAAGTTCGTAAGTAATGCGCCAATTGATTCGCTCGTGCATTTAACTGAGCATAGGTCAAATGTTGGTCAGCAAAATTTACAGCTATAGCGTCCGGTGTTTTTTCTACCTGCTCCTCAAATCGTTGATGCAGACATTGATTCACAACATACTCAGTAGTCGGATGCCAATCTAATAGCAATTGCCGTTCAGCATCACTAAGTAATGGCAATTCCTGGACTGTTTGCTGGGGATTAGCCACAATTGCAGTCAATAAATTTTGGAAATGAGCCGCCATGCGGGTAATCGTTTCTGCATCAAACAAGTCAGTATTATATTCCCAATTACCGACAAGCCCTTGGGGTGTTTCCGTCATCGACAGAGTTAAATCAAACTTTGAGGTAATCGCCTCCATTGGTAACTGTGACAACTGCAACCCTGGTAACTCCAAATTACCCATAGGCGCGTTTTGCAAGGCAAACATTACCTGAAATAAAGGTATGTGGCTGAGATTCCGCTTGAGTTGCAGTGCATCTACCACTTGCTCAAAGGGAATATCTTGATGCGCGTAGGCATCCAATGCTACTTGTTTGACTTGTTGTAGTAGATCTGAGAATGAAGGATTACCTTCCAAACGCGATCGCAATACCAATGTATTGACAAAAAACCCGATTAATGTGTTTATCTCCGAGCGATCGCGGTTAGCTACAGGGCTACCAACTAAAATATCTGTCTGACCACTGTAACGATGCAGCAAGGTGACAAAGGCTGCTTCTAAGGTCATGAACAGCGTCACGCCAAATTTTTGGCTAAGGCGTTTGAGTTGTTCGGTTAATTCCAGAGGTAGGGGAAAATCTCGACTACTACCCCGAAATGTCTGAATAGCTGGGCGTGGTCTGTCGGTAGGAAGTTCTAATAATGGTGGTGCATCAGCTAATTGCTTTTGCCAATAATTAAGTTTTTTATGAAATACTTCCCCTTGCAAGCATTGTCTTTGCCAGACAGCATAGTCTGCATATTGAATCAGTAAGGCTGGGAGGGGAGAAGGCTTACCCTGTAAAAATGCTGTATATAAAGTAGATATTTCTTGAATTAATACGCCAATTGACCACCCATCAGCGACAATGTGGTGCATATTCATCAGCAACACATGGGATTGTTCACCCAGCTTTACGAGTGTTACCCGCATCAGGGGTGCTTGGGTGAGGTCAAAAGGTTTCTCGGCATCGAGGATGGCTAATTGTTTGACTTCATCTGTGGACAATCCCTGTAAATCAATTACTGAGAGTGTGAGAGTAGCATCGGGGTGAATTACCTGGACAGCATGACCATCAAGGTTTTGAAAACTGGTGCGTAGAACTTCATGACGGCGGATGACTTCTTGTAAAGCCTGTTCCAAGGCTGGGATATTGAGCATCCCAGTCATTTGCACCGCCGCCGGCATATTGTAAGTTGCGCTTGCGCCTTCCATTTGGTATAGAAACCAAAGGCGTTGCTGTGACCAAGATAGAGTTAAGTTTCCCTGGTCTCGCGCTACCGAGGGAATTGCTTCTAGCTCCAAGCTGGAGTTTACTTGTTGGAGAAAGCTGATAATTTCGACCTTGCGATCGCTCAGATTAGCACGAATTTCTGGTGTTAGTCTGCCACTGGGAGCATTACAGCGCAGTTTAACCTCTGAGGAGGAATTGGGGTTGGCTTCCACCCAGAGTCTAATGTCCAAGTTTCCTAATTCGGACAAAAATTCTTCAATGGGTTTCATAATTCAATTTCCTCCCGGTCTTCTGATAACTCCACAGGTGTAGACTGTAACTTTTGGATGGTTGCAAGAATTTGCTCGATGTTGGCGGCTAGTTCCATGACTGTGGGTAATTCCAACAGTCGCCGCAATGGTAATTCCACACCGAAAGTTTGCCGCAGACGAGAAATCACCTGCATAGCATTGAGGGAATTACCGCCGATTTCAAAGAAATTATCCTCAATCCCGACTTGTTCTAAGTTGAGGACTGCGGAAATTATTGTGGCGATCGCTTGCTCTTTTTCTGTACGTGGAGCAATATATTTAACAGAGCGATCAGCATTTAAATCAGCTTTTGGTAAAGCATTCCGGTCTACTTTGCCGTTTGGTGTCAGAGGAAATGTATCCAAACAGACATAGCCTGCTGGCAGCATATAGTCTGGTAGTTGCTGCTTGAGGTAATGGCGTAATTCGCTACTACTGGGTGCTTCTGCTTCGGGGATGAAGTAAGCAATTAAGGTATTGGATTGAGTGGTAACAATTGTCTGTTTGATTTGGGGATGGCTTGCTAGTTTGGCTTCAATTTCACCCAGTTCAATGCGGAAGCCGCGAATTTTGATTTGTTGGTCTAAGCGTCCGCGAAATTCAATTGTTCTGTCTGGGCGATAGCGTGCTAAATCACCTGTTTTGTAGAGGGTGAGGGAGTGATTATAGATGACGGTATTATCCCCAGTCCCCAATTGAATGAATTTTTCTTGGGTTAAGTCGGGGCGTTTCCAGTAGCCTTGGGCTAAACCTGCACCGCCAGTATAAAGTTCACCCCAAACGCCGATAGGGGCTGGTTGTAAGTTGGGGTCGAGGATATAAACTTGGGTGTTGGCAATGGGGCGACCTATGGGGACTGATGAGTCTAAGTTGGTGTCGCTGGTTATGGGGTAGCAGCAGGTGAAGGTTGTATTCTCGGTAGGGCCGTAACCGTTGACTAGGCGGATTTGAGGCAGATGTTGTAAGACTTTCTGGACATGGGGAACTGATAATACATCCCCACCTGCTATTAGTTGTCGGACTGATTTTAAATCTTCTAGCCGTTCATCTACCATGAGATGAAACAGGCTAGCCGTTAGCCACAAGGTTGTGATTTGCTGTTGCTGAATTATTTGCCCTATCTCCTCTAAAGTGGGTTTGGGGATGGGCATGATCACTAATTTACCGCCGTTGAGTAAACTACCCCAAATTTCCAAGGTTGCAGCATCAAAGCAGATGGGTGCTAACTGTAGCCAAACTTCTTCTGAGGTGAAGTTAATATAATCTGTGGCTTTAACTAATCTCACAACTCCCCGGTGAGGAATGCTGACACCTTTGGGTTTACCAGTCGAGCCGGAGGTGTACATGATGTAAGCTAAGTTCTCAGATGTCACCTCTGCAATGAGATTTGCTGTTGATTCCTCTGGAATGGCTGCCGCATCTACAGACAAGATGTTTGTCAATGTAGGTAGTTTGTCAATTAAATCCGCCTGAGTTAATACAACTTGTGGTTGCACATCCTCCAACATCCCAGCCAATCTTTCTTGAGGATAGTCTGGGTCAAGGGGTACATAAACACCGCCAGCTTTGAGAATTCCCAATACTCCCACAATGAAATCCAGGGAACGCTGCATACAAATACCCACGGGGATACCCGACTCTACACCCTGCTTTTTCAAATAATGCGCCACTTGATTGGCACGTTTGTTTAATTCAGCATAAGTGAGTTGTTCTGAGTCTTCAATCACAGCTACAGCGTTTGGTGTTTGTCCTACTTGCTCCTCAAATATTTGGTGGATGCACTTATCAGCAGAATAGTCTGTTTGGGTAGCGTTCCAATCTACTAACAATTGTTGTAATTCCGTGGTTGTTAGCAGTGGTAATTTCCCTAGAGGTTGGCTGGGGTCGGCAATAATTGCTGTCAGTAAAGTTTGGAAGTGTCCTAACCATCGCTCAATGGTAGTCCCATCAAATAAATCAGTGTTGTAATGGCAATCTAACAACAGTTCATCATCTATCTGGGTAATATTCCAGTGAATATCATAGTCGGTGGCATTGATGGGTTGACTTAACCAACTGGTTTTGAGGTCGCCTAAGTTGGGTAAGGTGATTGACCTATCCAAATTGAATGTAACAGTAACTAGAGGTGATCTACTCGCATCGGGGCTGAGGTTTAATTTTTGAATTAATTCAGCAAAGGGATAGTCTTGGTGTTGGTAAGCTTCTAATAAGACATTTCTGATAGTTAATAGATATTCAGAGAATGGAGTTTTACTCTGGAATTCGCTGCTGATTGGTAAAACGTGAGCGCAGTAACCGACTAAACTATCACTACCCGCAAGCGATCGCCCGGCTGTAGGAATACCTACAATAATCTTGTCTTGCCCTGTCAATCTATGCAGTAATGTAGTGTACACCGCTAACAAGGTCATAAATAAGGTACAACCTTGCTCTAGACTGACTTTTTTAATGGCGCGTCCTATGTCGCTATCGAGGAGTAAACTTTGCTTACTACCACGATAGGTTTTGATGGGGGAACGTGTTCTGTCGGTGGGTAAATCTAATGCAGGGGTTGTCTCGGCAAATTTTTGCACCCAGTATTGTTCATGGGTTGCCATTTCCTCTGTTTGGCTATGTTGAATTTGCCAGTTAATGTATTCCCGGTATTGCATCGGGGTGGGAAGTTGGCATTTTTCACCCCGACAAATGGCTGTATATAAGGTGCTGAGTTCTTGCAGGATTACCCCAACTGACCAGCCATCAACAATAATGTGATGTCCGGTGAGGGTCAGGATATGTTCTTCCGGGGCTACTTGGATGAGGTTAACTCGGAATAGGGGTGCTTTGGTGAGGTCGAAAGCTTCTTGTAATTCGTTATGTGGAAAAGCTAACGTGAAACCTAACCCCCTAACCCCCTTCCCTACTAGGGAAGGGGGAAAAATCAAAGCCTCTCTCCTTGTAGGGGAGAGGTTTAGAGAGGGGTTTTCCAGATCCTCTGAAAAGTCAGTGCCTCCTGCCTCCTGCCCGATACTTATTTCTAAGCTGGGGAATATTTGCTGCACATCACCTTCGGGACTGATGCTAGTTCTGAGTGCTTCGTGGCGGTTGACTACCTGCTGCATAGCTTGTTGTAAGGCTGGCAGGTTGAGTGTACCTTGTAGTTTCAGGCTGACTGATTCGTTGTAGGCCGTGGAAGCTTCATGACCCAGTTGTGACAGTACCCATAGTTGTTTTTGGGCAGTGGTTAGGGGGGCGGTGGTGAAAAATGGTCGGGTTTGATAGAGTTCTCTGAGGGCGTTTAACTCTGGGAAACTCTCGACAACTTCTTTGGGATTTACACCAAAGTCTATCAAACAGGCGATTTCATCAACACCAATAGCTTGCAGTTGGGCGACAACTTGGGCGCAAGTTTCGGGTGTGCCGATTAAGGCACTAGATTGAATATAGCGATCGCAGGCTGAAAATAAAATATAATCTTTGTCGTCTTCGCTGAGGCTATCAAAATCTATCCCTAAATCTTGGCTTTTCACCAAATTTTGAAATAAAGCTACGGAAGATTTGAAATAGTTACACAGCGGTTGTCTGGCTTGTTGGCGAGTCTGTTCTAAATCTTGACCGACAAAAGTATGTAGTAATACTGTCACCCTACCTACTGCGGGATCATAACCGTGTTGTGTTAATGATTGGCGGTACAGAGCAATATTTTCTGCCAAGTCCTCAATACTCTGTCCCATCAGGTTGGTTAAGACTCCCGCGCCTATTTCTCCAGCTTTGATGTAGGTGTCTGGATTATTGACGATGGTAATCCAGTCTTGCAGTTCGGTTTGCATGGGTTTGGGAAATACTTCTACGCTGACGGTTTGACCGACACCGTTCTGCACTGGAACTGATTCCCCCCGCCACAATTTCCGCACGGTTTCAATCTGTTGAAACATCAATTCTCGGTGCTGACCGAAAGATTGAGGAGCAAATACAAAGTCATTGGGATTCCAGCCGGAGGCGAAGGAAATACCGACGCGTCCTTGGGAAAGGTTATCGACTACTGACCATTCTTCGACTACTCGGATGGGATGGTGTATGGGGAGGACGACACTACCAGAGCGAATTTGAATGTTTTGGGTTTCTCTGGCGAGGGCAGCTGCAATTACTGAGGGGTTGGGAGAAAATCCGCCAAAGGCATGGAAATGTCTTTCAGGAATCCAAACAGCACTAAACCCATTTTGATCAGCAAATTTAGCCCCAGTAAATAACAGGTCATATTTATTTTGACTAAATTCTGCCTCATAGTTGCCGAAATAGTACAAGCTAAATTGCACCTTTGAGCTAGGAGTGTAGTGAGTTTTCTCTCTGGTGGCAGTTTTATGTTTGCGTCGCTCCCAAAAGCCAGTCGGATTGGTTGACTGATTTAAGCTAACTGTTGGTAGCGACGCTGGTAACTTTTTTACGGTGATATTCTCCTGTTGCTGCTGGTTTGGGAAAAAACCACCAGCACGCATTTCACTAATACTTTCTTGTACTGCCCGAATAATCCAATCGATATCCGCGTCGGTGTGGGCTGTGGATAAGAAACAGGTGCGTCCTTCCCAAATGTATACGCCTTTCTCTAGAAGGTGATAGAAAAACACATCCATGTTAGCTGTGAAGACAAACCGGAACAGTGAACCGAAGTGTACTACTTGGATGTCAATTTGTTCCTCTGTGAAAATGTGATTAAGTTGTTCAACTAGATAGGCTGTCCGGGCATTTAAATTAGTTTGTAATTGCACACCCTGTTCTTTTAAATATCTCAATGTGGCTCGGCAAGTCGCCATTGACAGAGGATGCTTATTAAATGTGCCTGCAAAAAATGTTCTTTCTGCTTGGGGATAGGATTGGTCGCCAAATTGCCAATATCCGCCGTCTATCCCATCCATGAACTTGGCTTTACCTGCGACTGCGGCTAGGGGTAAACCCCCACTAAATATTTTGCTGTAGGTGGCTAAATCTGCCTGTACGCCAAAATGGGCTTGCGCTCCCCCTGGATGGATGCGAAAACCTGTCATAATTTCGTCAAAAATTAAAGCCGTTCCTGCTGCGGTGGTCAGGTGACGCAATTGCTGTAAGAATTCTCGCGGTTGTAAGTCAGGAAAACGACTCTGCACAGGTTCAACCATCACGGCGGCGAGGGTGTGCATCTCGGCTTGGAGAATTTCTAAGGCCTTGGGGTCGCCGTAGTTTAAGACTAAAACATCTTTGACGGTATTAGCAGCAATACCATTGGCAATGGGAACGCTGGACATCCCTTCAGGTTGAGCTAATACCCCATCAAAATGTCCGTGGTAAGAACCTGTAAAGATGGCAATGCGATCGCGTTTGGTCGCAGTCCGCGCTAATCTTAAAGCTACCATCACCGATTCTGAACCGGATTGACAAAATGTAGCTCGTTCCGCACCCGTCAATTCACACAATAATTCGGCAGTTTCTAAGGCTAATTCTGGTTGAGGGCCAACAGCTACACCTTTTTGCAGTTGTTCGTTAATCGCTGCAATGAGGAATGGCGCACCGTGTCCAAACAAATGTGTACCGAAACCCATCGCCAAATCAACATATTCGTTACCATCTAAATCCCAAAAATGTGCGCCTTGGTAACGTGTCCCGACGATGGGATACAACATTTCCTTAATTGCCATACGGAACCCGGCCACAGCGCGGTTATCAGCTAAGTGATGGCGGGAAGCTTGCGCCCTTTGCTGAGATTTCTGGGTGCGTTGGGTATAACGTTGGATGAGGGCTTCTAGGTGTTTTTGGGATTTGGGATTGGTGAGTAGGGACTGGGGAGTGGGGTCCGGAGAGTGAGGATTTTGGCGTGGAGGGGTGATATATCGCGTTTCTACAGAATTTGAGGCGTGGTGTCCGTTTCCATTCCCGTTCCCGTTACCATTGCCGTTGGTAGTTTTGCCGTTACCGTTGCCGTTGGTGGGTGTAAAGTTTGCTGGAGTTGATGCGGGAGTAGTGCGTAACACCTGCAACTGCTCTGACATGATTTGCGTCATCATTTGCAGCTGTTGCGCCATAATCTTTTCTATGGCTGTGCCTGAGTGAGAAACAGCACCATTACCGTTACTGGGTGCGGCTAAGACAATGTTCGCAACAGATTGAGCCGATGTTTCTTCAAAGGTTGGCAATAAACTATCTTCTGTCTTCAACTCAGAAGCATAATTATCCACCATATTAGGCATTGGTAACTCTTTCCCCATGCCCACACTAACGGGGAGATGCTGTCCAATATAGGTAGCTAAAGCTTTGATAGTGGATAATTCTTCAAAAAATTGGCGGATGGCAATTTTAATGCCAAAGGAGTTTTCAATGGTGCGTACTCCTTCCATCAAAAAAATAGAGTCTGCACCCATTTCTAAGAATGGTGTATTGACATCTACTTTATCTGGCGAAACTTGCAGCACTTGACCAACTAAAGAGCGCAGTTGTGCCAGAATTTCTTCCTGGCGTTGGGTATTGACAGATGCACTGTGTGGCTGTGTGGGATTCATGGGGATGTTGTTGTGTTCAATCCAGTAACGTTGTCGCTGAAAGGGGTAGGTGGGAAGTGAGAGGTTCTGATGTGGATAGTCTGGTTCTAATTCTGGCCAGTTAATTGCTACACCTTGAAGGTATAAATTAGATAAGCTCTTAAGTATTACTTGCCAATCATCCTTTTCTGGCATCAAGGAAGCTAGCCAAACTGCACTGTTTTCTGTTCGGCACTGTTTACCCAAATTATTCAAAACTGGTTTCGGCCCCAGTTCTAAAAAGATTTCGCAGCCTAATTCCAATAAAGTATTCACCCCGTCCATAAATCTGACTGGGGCGCGGGTGTGGCGTAGCCAGTAGGCGATATCGGGAATTTCTCCTGGTGAGAATACTTTCCCTGTGACGTTAGAAACTAAAGGAATTTGCGGCACATTGAAAGTAATTTGCTGGAGTGTAGCCGCAAATTCTGCCAACATGGGTTCTACCAAGGGAGAATGGAAGGCATGGGAAACAGTCAGGGCGCGGGTTTTGATGCCTTCTTGTTCCAATATGCTCACTACAGCCTGTACAGCCGCTTGTTTACCAGAAATGACGATACTCTCAGGCGCATTAATTGCGGCGATGCCTACGGCGGGCTTTGCCAATGCCACATCTTCGCTAGATGCTTTGATAGCTGCCAAAACTCTAGCTTCATCTGCCAAGACTGCAACCATACTGCCATCTGGGGGTAAAGCCTGCATCAACTTGGCACGCTGGGCGATGAGTTTTAACCCATCTTCCAAACTAAGCACACCAGCCACACAAGCCGCGACATATTCTCCCACACTATGACCAATCACTGCCGTCGGTTTAATACCCCAAGATTGCCACAATTTATATAAGGAGTACTCCAGCGCGAATAAAGCAGGCTGAGTGTAAGCAGTTTCATTGATTGGGGATTGGGGATTAGGGATTAGGGATTGGGGATTAGGGACTAGGGATTGGGGATAGAGTATTTCTAATAAGGGTTTTTCTAGATATTGGTGTAAAATTTCGTCGCAATAGTCTAGGGTTTCACGGAATACTGGTTGGGTGTTGTAGAGATGTTTACCCATACCGAGGTATTGTGAACCTTGACCAGTGAAGAGAAAAGCTATTTTAGAAATTTTTCTTTGTGTAAGATGATGCTGTAACAGTCCCTCTGCTGGGTCATTTTCTGCAAAAGCACTTAGTTGTGCTTGCAACTGTGTCACAGAATCACTCACCACCGCTAAACGATGCTCAAAGTGGCTACGCCCTGTGTTGGCTGTAAAACACAAGTCAGCCAAGGAGATTTCTGGGTTATTCTGTAAATAATTTGTATATTTTATTGCTAATTCCTTTAGTGCTTCCCCAGTTCTTGCCGACAAAGTTAATAAATGGGGTTTGTTGACTGTTGAGTGTGAAGCAGAGAGAGTTTTGGCGGTTTGCGTCGAATCTGAACTGTCATTCTCGGAAGGTTGACCGTTGACTGTTAACTGTTGACTCTCTAAAACAATATGCACATTCGTTCCACTCATCCCAAAGGAACTTACCCCGGCGATGCGTGATTTGTCTTGGGGTTGCCAAGGTGTGGGCTGAGTGGGAACAACAACAGGCAAGTTTTCCCAAGGTATATGAGGACTGGGTTGATGGAAGTGTAGGTGAGGCGGAATCTCTCCGTAATGCAGTGCTAGGACTGTTTTGATTAATCCAGCAATACCTGCGGCGGCTTCTAAGTGACCGAGGTTGGTTTTGACTGAACCAATCACTAATGGTGTTTCTGGTGAACGTTGACGACAAAATACTGAGGCTAATGCACCAACTTCGATGGGGTCGCCGAGAGTAGTTCCTGTCCCGTGGGCTTCGATGTAGGAGACTTCTTCTGGTGTGACTTTGGCATTTTGGAGGGCTTGCTGGATGAGTTTTTCTTGGGCGAGTTGGTTGGGTACGGTTAAGCCGCTACTTGGCCCGTCGTGGTTGACAGCCGAACCGCGAATTGTGGCCCAAATGCGATCGCCATCCGCCACAGCATCAGATAATCTTTTGAGGATAATTACCCCACAGCCTTCACTCCTACTAAAGCCATCAGCCCCCGCATCAAAGGTTTTACAGCGTCCATCAGGAGATAAGGCGCGGGTTCTAGCCAGGAAGAGGGTAGTTTCAGGGAATAAGTTTAAGTTAACACCACCTGCGATCGCTAGGTTACATTCTCCAGTCCGCAAACTCTGACTAGCTAAATGCACCGCTACCAGTGAAGATGAGCAGGAGGTGTCCATTGCTAAATTTGGCCCCTGCAACCCCAACACATAAGACAAGCGACCAGAAGCAAAGCATAAGCCGTTACCTGTACCATCGTGAGCGGTAATACTTTCGGCTTTCTCGGCGTTCATCCGCAGTTTGGCATAGTCATTCGGGCCGACACCCAAAAACACCCCAGTCAAACTATTAACTAGTTGTTTGGGATTAATTCCAGCTTCTTCTAAAGCTTCCCAAGCTACTTCTAATAACAGGCGTTGCTGGGGAGATATACTCGCAGCTTCCCTAGGAGAAATGCCGAAAAACTGGGGGTCGAACTGGTCTATGTTTTCTAAAAATCCCCCATAGCGAGTGTAAATTTTCCCTGGTGTCTCTGGGTTGGGGTCGTAGTATTCATCAATATTCCAACGATTTTTAGGTATTTCTGTAATCGCATCAACACCATGACGCAATAATTGCCAAAATGTCTCCGGGTTGTTTGCGCCTCCCGGAAATCTACAACCTATGCCGATAATGGCGATGGGTTCAGTTTTAGCACGGTCGAAGGCTTCTAATTTAGCACGGGCTTCTTTGAGTGCCATTAGCACCCGCTGGGATGAAGATATCTGTTCGGTAGATTCAGAGACATTAGCCATTTAATTAATACCCTTATTATCAAGTCGTCAGCCTCATAGCCTAGTCAATAGTGAGATAGTGCGTTCCTATCGCCTTGGGTCGGAAAGCAAGTATCGTTAGCGTAGCGGTAGCGACGTTAGGAGCGTCACCCGTAAGGGTCAATAATCATTGGGGAACAGACTCTTTTCTTTTTTACTTTTACTCTTTAAGCAGCAATAGATGCAGAAAACTGTTGCAATGCGTTCTGATTTTTTTGGATAGCGTTACTAATAGAAGCCCCCGATGCCATAATTTTCAATTCCCGGTTAATCAGCCATAGATACTCAAGGTTGCTAGTGAATCGACACAAATCTGTGTGTAGACGGTGATGATATTTAAGATTGACATGAAAGCCTTCATGCTCACCACACAAACATTTTTCCATCCAATGCAGTGCATCTTGATGAGACATTTCAAAAATGCGCGATCGCAGTATTTTGTAATACAATGCCATAAAAGTTGCATCCCCCCGAAATCCAGACATCATCCCACCTGATAGTTCTCCTAAAAATCCCCTTTGCATCATATAAGTAATGGCATTAGCACTTACTTGTTCATAAACTGTTGGTTTAGGGAAATCTTTATACATATCCCGACCAATTAATTGAGAAGTTGTTGTATGTAAAGATTCATCTAATAAATGATAGTGAGAAATCGCAGTAGGTGCAGGAATAAAAGCTTCTTTTCTTTCTAAATCTCGAAAATATTTGGAATATCGATATTCATAGCTTTTTAATGCCAAATTTCCTGTAAACCGATAGGTGTAATGTTGGCAGGCTAAAAATGGTGAACTACCCCAATTAAAGGTGAGGAATTTTTGTAACTGTAAAGGAATTGCTACACCAATATATCCTCTAGTCATCGGAGGAATAACATTCCCTTTAGTTTCTATATCTTGTAAATATTCAGAATAACAATAGCTTGAGTTTTGCATCATCATTTTATTGATAAAACGCAAAGCCCGATACTCAATATCTGATGGGGATGTTCTCCTATTCTTAGTGGTTAAAAATTTTTGGAGAGAATCTGGTAGTAGTTTTTTGCTTAAGTTGGTATTACTAGATTTTAGAGGATTACTACCTAGTAAACCTTTCCCAAACAAAGCAGTTTTAATTTTATGAGATATTTTCTGAAATGCGTGAATATGACTGTATTCTTGATCAGTTTCACGGTCTAAAGTTAAGCAGAGCGTTTCATATTCTCCAAAATGACTAAATACACCAGATGTGACTTGATTGTAGTGAATAGCACTGGCTTCGCTAGCTGCAATATAATCATATTGGGAAGTCCAATATAAGTGATTGAGAACTAATTTTTGTGCTGGAGAAGCTTCTGCATATAGGGGAGTTCCGTAGAGAATTGAAAGTTCTGGCTCACTCCAGAAATGATTACTATTAATAGCATAATCAAAACTTTTCTCTAATGACTCCATTTTCTCTGTATAGTCAGAGTCAAGGTTATTTTTATAATTAATTTCGCAGACTTTCAGATGTCTTTTATCTTTGGAATTAGTATCAGTATTTAACTTTTTTTCTACGTTCAGCATGATTTATACTTCATTATTAGAACAGCACGGTAAAAAGAAACTATATGAAGAGGGATGAAAGAGTTTTAATTCTGATGATTTTATGGTTTATGTCCCTTCCTTCAAAACAGAACCTAGATGTTGAGATAAATCTTCAATAGTTGAGTAATCATAAACTAATGTTGGGTCTAAATCACGCCCCAGCCAAATTTCTAAATCACCTATCATACCTATAACCATAGAAGAATCTAGACCATATTCATCGAAAAGCATTTTGATATCAACTTCATTTGGTGCAACTTCTATGATGTTCGCCATATAAGAAACTAACCAATCTTGAACTTGTTCGATAGAGGGAATATTGTTAGTGCTGGTTTTAATTAGTTCCTGTGTCATGTTTGCCTTCCCTAAAAATTAAATCTAATAGAACCAAATGCCCAAAAAATACTAAAAAATCTCGACATTATTATTATCTGAAGCTAATACATCTAATTCACCTCTAAGTAATTTATCTCGACACAATCGACGCTGAATTTTGCCACTGGATGTTTTGGTAATCGTGTTAGTTTTAATTAAAAACGTGGCATAAACTTGTAATTCATGTTGCTGAGTAACTGCTTTCCGAATAGCAATAATTACTGCTTCTCCATCTAGCTTTCTTAACCAATTCCTTTCTACTTCTTGAACAACAATTAGCTTTTCTTGTCCGTTAATTGTTAAAGTAAATGCTGCACCAAAACTTGGTCTTAAAGCTGGGTGGCTTTGTTCTACTGTGAGTTCAATATCTTGGGGGTAATGATTCCGTCCCCGAATGATCATCACATCTTTGATGCGTCCGGTGACGAATAATTCGCCATCACGCACAAATCCTAAGTCGCCTGTTCGCAGAAATGGCCCCGCACCTGTATCTGCTAGATAGGCGTGAAAAGTTTGCTGTGTCTCTTGTAGACGCTGCCAATATCCTCCGGCTACCGTTGCCCCAGATACCCAGATTTCACCAATTTCATCAGGTTGACATTGAATCAAAGTTTCTGGATGGGCGATCGCAATTTGAGTATCTAGCCACGCATGTCCACAACTCACTAATTGCTTAACTTTCTGCTGTTCTCCTTGACTGATAACTACACTATTATTTTCTAGGGCTTCAGTTTCCACAGCACAATACACAGGTTTATCTTGCAAGAATCCCCCAGACACCATCAATGTAGCTTCCGCTAACCCATAACAGGGATAAAAAGCACTACTACGGAAGCCGCACGCTTGGAAAATAGCAGTAAATTTCTCCAGGGTTTCCTGACTCACTGGTTCAGCACCACTATAAGCACTAGTCCAACTACTCAAATCAAGTTGCTGTAATTGTTCGGAAGTAATCTTTCTCATGCAGAGGTCGTAACCAAAATTAGGGCCGCCGCAATGGGTGGCGCGATAGCGAGAAATCGCTTTGAGCCAGCGTATTGGTTGCTGTACAAAGGATGTAGGCGGGATCAATACCCCCAGAAAACCTGTATATAAGGGTTGTAGAATGCCGTCAATTAACCCCATATCATGAAAACTCGGCAACCAAGTTACAGAAATGCTCTCAGGTGTGAGTTCAAAAGCTTCCTTGATGCACTCAGAATTCTGTAGTAAGTTACCATGACTCACCATTACACCCTTTGGTGTACCTGTAGAACCAGAGGTGTATTGTAGAAAAGCTAAAGTGTCTTTGCTCAGTTGTGGTGGTTGCCAGTTTGCAGCCAAGTTACTATCTACATCATCCGTGGCAGAGAGTTGGATAGCAGCTAATTCTGCACTTTGACTAAACCATTCCTGAAGTTGAGGTAATAGGGATTTCGTAGTCAAAATCACCGTGGCTTGAGCATCAGCAACGATCGCTAAAAGTCGTGATAAATTCTGATTGCGTCGGGGAGGATACGCTGGTACAGCTACGACTCCCGCAAACAAACAGCCAAAAAAGGCCGCAATGAATTCCAATCCTGGGGGATATAGTAACAGAGCGCGATCGCCTACGGTGGGCGGAACGCCATCGCCAGTTTTCTGTGTCAACTGAAGTTGGTAAGCGATCGCTTTGGCCTGTTGGTCTAAACTGTGATAAGTAAAGCTACCTGCTTCTCTTTCCCCATTTTCTAGGAAGGTAAAAGCAATTTTCTCTGGTTGTTTCTCGGCTCGATATTGCAGTAGTTCTACAAAGGTGGAGAACTGATTTTCTACCTGTGGTAATTGCCTAATGTCTGTAGAAATCATCATTTCAGTTCCCCTTGAGTAATGCTTCTAGTTCGGCAATTTCTTTAGCAATGGAAGCATCAATTTCATCGTCAGAAAGTTGTTTAATTGCTTCCCAATCTTGATGTTTTACCTTCGTCTCTGGTGGCGCAGTTAAATTCAGCACTTCCACTGCTAGATAATCCACCAGTGCGGCTACTGTGGAATATTTAAAGGTGAGAGTGGAAGGTAAACTACAACCTAAACTTGTCTGCAAGCGGTTTCTCAACTCTACAGAGGTGAGGGAATCCATCCCTAAATCAAAGAAGCCTTGTTGAATATCAATAGGTGTAGTTAGATTCCAGCCTAAAACAGTGGCGACTTGAGTGCAGACATGATTCATTAAGTAAGTACAACGTTCATCGGCGGGGATGGTGTCTAATTGTTGACGGAATTCAGCATCTTGAATGGATAGTTCTGTAGACTTGGCTTGGGGTTGCAACTCTTGGAAGAATGGCGAAATGTTCGGCTGGGAGGTAAACTTTGACCAATCTAGGGGTATGACTCCCACTTGTGGAGTGCTGGCAGCTAGCATTTGCTGTTCCAAGACGGCTAATACTTGGTGCGGCGCAATCGTACCCATACCTTTAGTTTTTACCCAAGATTCTGCTTGGCGTTTGGCGGCTGCACCGATATCAGTCACCACACCCCAGTTAATACTCAAAGTTGGGAGTCCTTGCTGTTGTCGATAGTAAGCAAAGGAGTCAAGAAAGGCGTTGGCGGCGGCGTGGTTGGCTTGTCCTGGTGAGCCAAATAGGGAGGCGGCAGAGGAGAATAACACAAAGAAGTCTAGGGGTAGGTGTTGGGTAAGTTGATGTAAATTCCAAGCCCCTTCTACTTTGGGAGACATAACTTTAGTGAAGCGTTCCCAAGTTTGTTGTTGGAGTACGCCATCATCCAACACTCCAACAGCGTGAATAATACCGCGCAATGGAGGCAGCGATCGCTCTATATCTACCATGACTTTAGTCATCTGCTCTAGGTTGACGACATCAGCTTGTGTCACCATAACCTGCGCGCCCATTTGTTGTAGTGTTTTAAGCAAATTTTTCACTTCGGAATTGGCACCGCTACGCCCCAGTAAGACTAAATTTCGCGCCCCTTTCTCTACCATCCACTGCGCCACCAGTAAGCCTAAACCCCCCATCCCACCTGTAATTAAATAGGTGCTATCGGCTCGGAAAGTCAGTTCTGTTTGAGTGACGACGATTTTACCGATATGCTTGGCTTGCTGCATATAACGGAAAGCATCAATGACATTGATGATGGGGAATTGAGTTTGGGGTAAGGGGTTGAGTTGTCCTGTGGCAAATTGTGGCATTAAGTGCGCCAACATCGATTGAATTAGGGCGGGTTGCTGCTGACAAACTTCCACTAAATCGACTAAAAAGTAGGCGATATCTGAACGCACCTTTAACGCCTCGTCAGCCTCTAATACTCCCCGCTTGGAGATTTCCACAAACCGTCCTTGGGGCTGCAACACCGATAAACTTTTGCTGATAAATTCGTCTGATGTGAGGGAGTTGAGGACAATATTTACACCTTTACTGTATGTAATTTCTTGTATTTGAGCAGCAAAATCTAAGGTGCGGGAGTTCATGATGTGTTTGACTCCTAAAGATTGCAAAAACTCCCATTTTCCAGCACTAGCAGTGGCGAAGACTTCCGCCCCTACCTGTTGCGCCAACTGAATGGCAGCTTGTCCCACACCACCAGCCGCGGCGTGAATTAAGACGCGATCGCCTGGGGATATCTTCCCTAGGTAATGTAGTGAATAATACGCAGTGAGGAAGGCAATGGGAATGGTGGCAGCTTCCGCATAGCTGAGATTGGCAGGCTTTGGTGCTACCAGTTGGGCATTTACTGTCACATACTGACTAAAACTTGCAGGTGCGATCGCAATAACCCCATCACCCACAGCCAAACCTGATACTCCCGCACCTACGGCGACAATTTCACCAGCACACTCACCACCCAAAGCCCCCGGATCACCAGGATACAAGTTTAAAGCGTTGAGCAAATCACGGAAGTTTAACCCCGTCGCCCTCACCCGAATTTCTACTTCTCCCGCTTCAGGCGATCGTCGTAAAGTCTGTTCTAAGCGGAGATTTTCTAAAGTTCCCCGTTGAGAAATAGTCAACGTAAAAGGCTGGTTTTGAGGAACTTCTAGCTGAGATTCATCCACAGCATCAACAGTCCGAGTTAACCGCGCCACATAACGCTGCTGATGACGCAAAGCCACTTGGTCTTCCTCATCACTGCCCAAGATTTCTGTTAACAATGCTTTCGCTTGAAAATGGAGAGAGTAGGGGTGTGGGGGGAAGACATTTTCTCGTGATTGACTAAGTTGAAAATCAAGCATTGGTAGATCTTCCCCATGCCCAATTGGTTGTGGATCTAAATCCACCCGCACACATTTCAGTTCTGGATGTTCGAGTGCAATTACTTTACCCATACCCCAAAGTGCAGATTGTGCTAAACCTGCAACTCTACCTTCTACAGACTGCGCTCCTCTGGTGACTAACCATAACCGAGGCGGTGACGTGAACTCTGTTTTATTCAATGCTTGCAATAGATGTAAGGTGCTGCCACAACTTTGTCTAGATGCAACTTTTAAATCTTGAATTGTGAGTGCGTCAGATGTATCCAAACTCCAGCAATGTACTACGCCAAATAAAGCTGTTTCACTATGACTAATTCTTGTGCATAGTTGCTGAAAATGCTCTGGTTGCATGGGATTGAGCATCAAAGTTTGCCCATCCAATAATTTATATTCTTCACCAGAGAACGCCAGAGTGCAGATATCACCCTTTGCTCGCAACTGCGTAGCCAGTTTTTCCCCTAATCCTTGCGCGTCAGCTAAGACAAGCCAATGCTTGGACTTAGATGCAGCAACAGTTTCGGGAATTGGGGTTGCTTGTGCCACTATCACAGATTGCTGGTGAAAACTGCCTTGAGTGGCTTGTGTTAAGGGTAAGGTAACGGCTGTTTGATACCCCTGCTTGAGTAAAACTTGCTGCCATTGCTCACTCGTCAACAGAGGATAATGAGGACGTAAATCAATATCGTTAAATCGCCACCAACCTTCAGTTAAACCAAAGGTCAAGTCTAGCCAAGCTTGGGGAATAGTTCCTTCTAACAGGATGAGTAATCCTTGCGGTGCTAACAACTGTCGGATATTTTGCAAAGTTTGTCCTAAATCTTGGGTGGCGTGAAGGACGTTAGCTGCTACCACCAAATCGTATTGATGAGACTCAAACCCCTGTGGCTTTAATTCTTGTTCAATGTCTAAGACTTGATAGCGCACAAAAGGATAGTCGCGGAATTTCTTTTGGGCTTGGGTAGTGAAGCGGGGTGATAAATCTGTAAAGACGTATTCTGTTTGCTGGGCTGGTAGATTTGGCAGAATATAAGCGGTAGTTCCTCCCGTACCCGCACCGATTTCTAGAATTCGCACACCACGATTTTGAGGTAACTGTGCTAAAGCTGATGAAATAGCCTGCTGCACTAGGCTATTAAGTACCTGTGAGCCTGGAGAATCCTGATAAACCTGGGTGGCGGTGGTCATATCACCGTCAGGAAAGAGCAATTGCAGAGGGTCACAGTTCCCTTGCAGGACTGATGCAAGTTTAGTTGCACAACGTCCTAATAGTGTTAACTCGGCTCTAGCGTGGGAATATTTCGCCAGCAGCAGACTAAGTTGGGTATCTGGGTTAGACTCTGGCGGTATGTGTACTACCTGCCATTGAAAGTCATGGTGTTGCAAATAACCTGCTTGCGCCAAAATCTCTAATAGGCGATGTACCAATCTATGGTGACGATTGACTACTCCCAATTGAGTGATGATATCTACTGTAGTGAAGTGTTGCCCAAGTTGAAATTTCCGCCCCATCTCTGCAAAAGCATGAATGATATAGGCAACGCTTAAGGCTTCCATCTGGGTGAAGACTTGCTGATATTCAGACCAGTCAACACGGGTCAGTATTTCAGGTAAATAGGAATCTATTTTAACACTGATTTCCTCTGGAGATAACAAGTAATTTGGGGTGAATTGTGAACTGCTAAAGTGGAATTTTCGCCGCCATGCCACTTGATAGAGCCACTTCTGCCAGGAGTCGGGGACTGTATTGAGCAGGCGCGATCGCTTCAATTGGAGTCCCTGCACATCGACTATGCTTAGTCCATCATCAGTATAAAGTCTGACATTGCCACTAATCAATTCTTGATTTTTATCTGAGTTAATTTCTGCTTGACTCCAAACCAGATTTCCCGGATGACGATGAATCTGCAAACGCTCGATGGCTACTGGTAAGTAAGTATTTTGTTGATTCTGAAGTAGTAAGGCTGCACCTAAAACTTGAAAGCCTGCATCTAAAATAATCGGATGCAGTTGGTAATGTTGATCCGCCAAAGTTTCAGCTAACTGTATCTGACCCATAGCTAAACCAGGCGCATACCAGAGTTCTTGGATAGCCTGAAAACTAGAGCCATAGTCAATTCCTCTATCTCGACACTGTTGATAGTAGACGAGAGGTGCAATATTTTCGTGACATTGAGATTGCAATCTTGTTAAGTCAATTGGGAGAGGTTCAGTAAAATTCTCACTCCGTAGTAGTTTACCTGTAGCGTGGAGTGTCCATACTGACTCATCATTTGTAATATTTTCACTGCTGAAAATTTGAAAAGAGTAACCAGTATCACCTTGAATTAGGCTGATTTGTAGTGTTACGGCTGTTTCCAGCAAAGTCAGTGGTTGCAAAATACTGACATCTTCCAATACCAAGTTTGGAGATTTATACAGTTGATAACCGGCAGCCAAAGCCATTTCTAAGTAAGCTGTAGCAGGTACAATCACCTCATCAAAAACGCGATGATCTGCCAGATACGCAGGTTGATTTTTGCTAATCTGTGACTGGAAGCAGATTTCCTTGAGACCCGCTAAATTCAACCTTTGACCAAGGAGGGGGTGCTGTTGACCCTGAATTAACTTTAGTTGATGCAGCGGCGAGACTGTCTCTATCCAATAGCGTTGTCTTTGGAAAGGATAAGTAGGTAAAGAAACTCGTTCACAGTCGGGGTAGCGATAAAATTCACCCCAATTAATAGCTATTCCTCGGACATACAACGCCGCCAAACTGTCTATAATTTGTTGCCAGTCGCCTTTTTTGGGATGCAAACTAGGCAACCAAACTCCTACTCCATCCGGTAAGCACTGGCGACCCATCCCGATTAAGGTAGGTTTCGCACCAATTTCGACAAACACCTCATACCCTTGCTGATGCAGTAACTTCATGCTGGCAGCAAATTGTACAGGTTGGCGGATATGATGCACCCAATACTTAGGTGTAGCGATATCTGCTGTCGCAATTTGTCCCGTCAGATTGGAAATTAGGGGAGTTTTAGGAGACGAATATTGTACTGTCTTTGCTATCTGCTCAAAATCCTCTAACATTGCTTCCATCAAGGGAGAATGGAAGGCGTGGGAAACCTGTAAAGGCTTAATTTGTATGCCTTGATTTGTCAGTTCTTGACAAACAGTCTCGACCGCTTGACGTTTACCTGAGATCACAAGACTTTCTGCACCGTTATAAGCTGCGATCGCAATTTGTTCACCATAGGGTTGAATAGCTGATAACACTGTCGGCTCATCTGCTAGCACAGCCGCCATTGCACCATCCGACGGTAACGCCTGCATTAATCTACCCCGTGCAGCGATGAGTTTTAAACCATCTTCTAAGCTGAACACTCCCGCAATACAAGCGGCGACATATTCACCAACACTGTGACCCATAACCGCTGAGGGTTCTATCCCCCACGATTGCCAGAGTTTAGCTAGGGCGTATTCTAATGCGAATAGAGCGGGTTGGGTGTAAGCAGTTTCGTTGATTGGGGATTGGGGACTGGGGATTGGGGATTGGGGATTGGGGATTGGGGATTGGGGATAAAGAATTTCTAATAAGGGTGTTTCTAGGTAGGGTTGGAGGATTTGGTTGCAGTGGTCTAGGATGCGGCGAAATGTGGGCTGAGTTTCGTAGAGATGCCGTCCCATGTCCACGTACTGCGAACCTTGTCCTGTAAATAGAAAGGCTACTTTGGGACGTTTCCGAGTAGTGATTTTTCCCTGAAAGACTCCAGGCGCGTCTTGTTTTGCTAAAAATGCGACTAATTGCTCTTGTAGTTGGATTGTAGAGTCAGAAGTAATTGCTAACCGATAATCAAAATGGCTACGTCCAACACCAGTAGTAAAGCAAATATCTGTTAATGATAATTGTGGATGATTTTGCAGATATTCTTGGTAACTCTGCACCAGTTCTTGCAGTGCCTTTTCACTCTTAGCGGATAAAGTCAGCAGTTGTAGCGAATGCTCGTTGATTTCTTTCTTTTGCTTTTTGCCTTTTAAATTTTGCCCTTCCAAGACAACGTGAGCATTAGTCCCACCAAAGCCGAAGGAACTCACACCTGCTATGAGACTTTCACCTCCAGACCAAGACTCTAGTTTTTGCTGGACTCTTAGAGGTAATTTATCGAAGGGAATGTAAGGGTTGGCTTCTTGGAAATGCAGACTTGGCGGGATTTCCCCATGTTTTAGAGAGAGGGCAACTTTAATTAATCCCGCAATCCCGGCGGCGGCTTCGGTATGACCAATATTGGTTTTGACTGAACCTAAAGCACAGTATTCTCCTGGGGGGCGGCCTTCACTTAAGACCTTACCTAAAGCTTTAACTTCGATGGGATCGCCTAATTTTGTGCCTGTACCGTGAGCTTCTATATACTGTACTTGACCAGGGGCAACTCCGGCTTGACGGTAGGCTTCTCTGAGTACGGCTTCTTGTGCTAGAGAATTAGGTGCGGTAATGCCATTACTGCGACCATCTTGATTCACGGCACTACCGCGAATAGTGGCATAAATGCGATCGCCATCTGCTATGGCTTGAGATAGTAGTTTCAACACCACAACTCCAGCCCCTTCACTCCGTACATAGCCATTAGCCCGACTATCAAAGGCTTTACACCTGCCATCGGCAGCCATAAAGCCACCTTTGGAGAAGGTGACTGTCACCCAAGGAGAAGCCATGATATTGACACCCCCAGCTACAGCCAAGGTAGATTCACCATTCCGCAAACTTTGACAAGCTAGGTGAACTGCAACCAGAGAGGAGGAACAAGCGGTGTCAATGGCAATACTTGGGCCTGTGAGGTTCAAGGTATAGGAAATCCGGTTAGCAGCTAAAGAACAAGCTGTTCCTGTACCTGCGTAACCATTTAAGTTCACAGGGTTTTGGAATCTTAGTTTATCGTAGTCAAATGTCGAAATCCCCACAAACACACCCGTAGGTGTGCCTGTCAGTCCTTCGGGGTTTTGTCCCGCATCTTCTAAGGCTTCCCAAGTGGTTTCTAGTAACAACCGATGTTGAGGGTCTACACTTGCGGCTTCTCTGGGGGCAATACTAAAAAAATGTGGGTCAAATTGATCTATTTGCTCTAAAAAACCGCCCCATCGCGTGGACATTTTGTCTGGTGTTGCTGGGTCTGAATCATAAAACGCATCTATATCCCAGCGTGTCTTCGGCACTTCGGTAATGGCATCAATCCCATGACGCAGTAAATGCCAGAAGGCCTCTGAATTTTTCGCCCCAGGAAAACGACATCCTATTCCAATAATCGCGATGGGTTCTCTATCCATTTTACTTCTCTCTAACTGGGATGTTGCTAGCTAAAATTTTGAATAATTGCTCGTTTTATTTATATGGGGGTAAAGCTCACTGGGAGGGATTTCAGTCCCCGAAGAATAATTTTTTTATGCCACTCTAGTTGGTCTGTAGCCAGTTGGAGATCAGGGAATCTTTGTATCAGTGTATTAATAGCAATCTGGGTTTGAACTCTTGCTAAGACGTTGCCTAAACAGGCATGAATACCATAACTAAAAGCCAGGTGACGATTATTCTGGCGGGTAATATCGAGTTGATCAGGATAGGGAAATTGCACCGGATCTCGGTGGGCAGATCCCATACAGACAAAGACCTGTTGACCTTTGCGAATGGTTTTACCACCGATTTCTACATCTTCAATTGCTGTTCTGACTGTTAATTGCACTGGGCTATCATAGCGTAGTAGTTCTTCTACTGCACTTTCTATTAGTATTGGTGCTTGTTGGAGTTTTGCCATTTGTTCAGGGTGACGCAGCAAAGCCAAAACACCGTTACTAATGAGTTTGACTGTGGTTTCGTGACCAGCAGCAAATAATAATATACAAGTCCCTAATAGTTCTTCTTCCGTTAATTTATCTTGGTCATCTCTAGCTGCGATTAAGGCACTGAGAAGATCGTTTTGACGCTGCTGACGACGCTGGCTAATCAAGTTGTGGAAATACTCGGCCAAATCAACCACTACTCGATTGAGATGTTCAAAGACATCTATCGACATCATCGGGTCTAAGCAAAGCACCACATCATCAGACCACTTTTGCAACTGGTCGCGGTCTTCTGGGGGGATACCTAGCATTTGGGCAATGACTACAACCGGTAAAGGGTGAGCTAAGTCTGCCACAACATCAAATTTACCAACACTTGCTACTTGATCCAGCTTTGCATTCACTACTTCTTGAATGTAAGGACGCAAATTTTCTACTATCTGCGGTGTGAAGGCTTTACTTGCTAGTCTTTGTAACCGAGTATGGTCTGGCGGATCCATGAATAGCATCCATTTGCTGGTAATACGTCCTAGGGGGCCAAGTTCTCCCTGTGTTTCTCGGAATCGAATGTCTTGGTAATTTCCCCATCGGCGCATATCCACGCTAAAACGAGGATCGCGCAAAATCGCTATAGCATCCGCATAACGGGTAATTACCCAAACACCCATGAAACTGAAATGGATGGGATCTTGCGATCGCAATCTTTCATAGTATTGATAGGGGTTATTCCTAAACTCAGCGAGAAAAGGATTGAATAACGGTTTTTGGCTGTTACCGTTACTAATGGCTGCTACGGAAGAGTGAGCGACTGACTCCATTTCAAGTATCCTTAGCTGTGCTAACTTTCTCCAGTGTTGGGGAAAAACTTATTTGTTGTGTTAGGTGTTCAGCAAGTGCCTCAATGCTGGGATAGTCCCAAAATATGGTGGGTTCTAGTTCACAGCCTAACCATGCGGATAATTCATCTGTCATACTGACTGCGACTGATGAATCTAAACCATAGTGAGCAAAGGGTTCTTGTGTGTCTATTTCATCTGGTGGCATTTTTAAGGATATGGCTAGATGTGTGACTAACCAGGTTTTAATTTTTTCAGAGGTAAAAATAGAGTTAGCGGTGGCTTGTTCTCCTTGAGCAGTATTGTGTGCGGCTTGTTGGACGTATTGCCAAAGGGCTTCTAAAGAGGCTTGCAGTTCTGCTAATTCCAGTTGTTGGAGATTGGCTTGCCACTCTCCGATAATATCTAGAGTTTTAGCTAAAAACCCATTCCTACAGGCTTGACGTTGAATCTTCCCACTGGAGGTTTTAGGAATGCTGGCTGTTTTGAGTAATACGACTGCATAAACTTGGAGTTCATGTTGTTGTGAGACTGCTTGCCGGATTGCTCCCACTATTTCATCTACATTTAGCTGACGGATGTAACTCCGTTCAACTTCTTGAGCAATGACTAACCTTTCTTCACCTGCGACGGTGATGGAAAAGGCTGCACCACATCCAGAACGTAAGGCTGGATGACTGTTTTGGATAGTTAATTCGATGTCTTGGGGATAGTGGTTTTGTCCCCGAATAATGATTAAATCTTTGATCCGACCAGTGACAAATAATTCGCCATTGTAGATAAATCCTAAGTCTCCAGTGCGGAGAAATGTCCCTTCTTTGGTATCCGCTAGATAAGCTTGAAATGTCTCTTGAGTAGCCTCTGGACGTTGCCAGTAACCAGCAGCGACGTTTGCACCTGATACCCAGATTTCACCGACTTCTTGGGGGCTACATTGGGTCAGGGTTTCTGGGTGTGCGATCGCAATTTTCTGTTCTAACCAAGTCTTTCCACAGCTAACTATTTGTCTAGTTTCTGGTTGTTGTTCATTAGTAACTACAACTTGATGTTGTTCAATAGCTGACTTGTCAATATTCAAAACCAAGGGTGCAGTTGTTTTCTCGCCCCCAGAGACTAACAAGGTAGTCTCAGCCATCCCATAGCAAGGATAAAAAGCCTCCTTCCTAAAACCACAAGGCTTAAATTTGGCTGCAAATTTCTCTAGGGTTTCTGCTTGCACTGGTTCTGCACCGTTGAAGGCTAATTCCCAACTACTCAAATCCAAGCTAGCTATCTGTTCGGGGGTGACTTTACTCACACATAATTCGTAGGCGAAGTTGGGGCCGCCACTGGTAGTAGCTTGATAATGTGAAATAGCTTGCAGCCAACGAATAGGTTTCTGGAGAAAAGCTACTGGTGACATAAAATAGCAGGATGTTCCGAGATATAGAGGCTGAAGAATATTCCCAATTAGCCCCATGTCGTGATACAAGGGCAACCACCCCACCACAATGGTTTTATCGGTATGTTGATAAGCCTGCTGAATCATACGCTGGTTGTACAGCACGTTGCCATGAGTGATCATGACTCCTTTTGGCTTACCTGTAGAACCGGATGTGTATTGGAGAAAGGCTAGGGTATCACTGTTGATTTGGGGTAGTTGCCAATCTGAAACAAGGCTAACGTCAATATTGTCAGTTGCTAGCCATTGCATTGCAGCTAATTCTGGGGCTTGCTGCAACCATTCCTGCTGATTTTGTAGTAAAGCCTTGGTGGTGAGAACTACTGTTGCCTGCGTATCTGCCACGATCGCCTGGAGTCTTGTGAGTTTCTGGTTACGTCGCGGCGGATAGGCTGGAACAGCTACTAATTGGGCATATAAGCAGCCAAAAAATGCACTGATGAATTCTAATCCTGGTGGATATAGTAAAAGAGCGCGTTCACCTTTGGCTGCGAGAGTTTGTAACTTAGTGGCGATTGAGCGAGCCTCTTGTGCTAACGCTTGATAGGTCAAGCTTTGGGCTTCTGTTTCGCCATCCTGCAAAAACGTAAAAGCTGTTCTGCACGGATGCTGAAAGGCTCTAGATTGCAGGAGGTCTACTAAAGTCGTAGTTTCTTGCAAAATTATTGAGTTCAAGTTTTTACACGCAAAAACGAAAAATTAAGTTTCTTAAAAGCTGTTTAAACGCACATAGTATCTTTAATACCACAAATTTGATCCAGATCAAGCTATTAGGCGTTTTAATTTTGCCAAGTTAATTTTTTTTATAGTCATAAATGACACAGATATATTGGCATAGAACCCTGGTACGAATTATTAAAGAAGCATTAAAGTTTTTTTAAAATCAAGAGATTTAGGAAAATCCCATAACTGAATAGCACAGCAACAAATGTAGTAAACAACACTTTTGTATACTGGGTTAAACTGTAATTTTATACATCGGATGCTTGTGGTAAGTTTTGTTTCAAAAAATACTAGTATGTAACCACTGAGGAGTAGTAACAAAGCTATTTGCCTGTTACTTGCTGCCTACTACACTAATGACTAACCTTTGTCGGTTATAACAACCCTATAAATTTTGTCAACTTGCTCTAGCTGTTGGTAAATTTCTGCGGCTACGGTTTGGAGACGCTGGGATTCTGTATTCAGGTTGATTTCATGGACTGTTTTTTGCTGAAGTAAGTTATCTAACTCAGCTCTTCTTTGGGCAATATCTTTGTTGATTTGCTCAATTACTTCCCGTTCGTAGGTATTGAAGCATTCTTCCACGCCTATACGGATTTGGGGAATATATTCTTCAGCCGCCTGTGGGAGATATTTCATTAATTCCTTTTGCGCCGTTTGGACTAATTTTTGTCGGGCTTGATCTGCTTGAAGAAAGCCAATACCCATGCCCAAAAATGCTAATCCCACAGGCCCTAAAAATACACCTGTGATGGTGCTGGTAATGCTGTTCACACCGATCGCGGCTATATAGTTCAGTAAGATATTTCTCCAATCAAAGCCTGCTTGCGCCATAGCCACGCCTGCAATATTACCTCTGGACAAGGATAATAATCCCATTGCCCATTTTGTCCAAGTCGGTGAATCTTCTTCAGTAGTAGCTTGGGGTTTAAATTTTACTTCTTGTCCCGATAATTTATCGCTGATTTGTTCGATCACTTGGCTGTAAGAAGCACCGTATTTTGCCGCACTGGTGGAAAGTTTGGCAAAGGCTGTATTCATGTCTTGTTCTACCGTCAAAGTCCAAGCGGAGATTTTGTCGGCGGTGTATTGTTCAAATGCTTCTTTGAGGGCTGCGTTAAAGGTTTCGCGTTTGTCTTTATTGAGAAAATCCAATAATTCTAAGTCTGGTTGGTAAGGTAAAAAGTCGGTTTCAAAAGTAGTACCCAAATTCAGAATGTAAGCACGCAACGACTCAGTAATAGCTTTGGCTTGGTTGTCTCTGGTAGTGCGAATTTCTCCTTGAAATTGATCGCGAATCACACCCAATTGTTGAAATTCTGGTTCTACAGAACTAATGCGCTGCTTCATTTCACTCACATCTTCATTGAGTAAAGAAAGGCGGCGTTGAATTGCCGCTTGGATGTTAGTGTAGGTTTGGCGCGCTAGAATAATAGCCGATTGTAGTTGGGCTACCGCTTTGTCTTGGGTTAAGAAGATATTGAGCGATCGCAATAATTCTGGAAATCCTGTACCCTCTAAAGATGCTGACTGATCCTTAATTCTTCGTCTGAGGGCATTAATTGCAGAAATTTCAAAGACGCGCTCAGAATAAATATTTGGTCCATGAATTTGACAATATTGTGCCAAATTCGTTTGAAATACCTGTCTTAGTTGCGTTTCGGCTGCTTGTAATTCTTCTTCATCATCTGGATCTAAAATTCCTTCTTGAATTTGATCCCAACCATTAATAATAAAAAATACTGTCAAACCGCGACCTTTCACATAATTTTCTAGGTAGCGGCGTTCTGCTAGTGTGTAAGGTTGAGATGCCCGCATCACAAACAAAATTGCATGACAATTATTGATATACCCCAGTGATAATTCATTTCTCGCTTCTGTATCATTCAGCCCTGGACTATCGATAATTTCTAAACCTTTGGATAAAAGTGGTAATGGGTACTCTACAACGGCATGACTAACTTCAGCAAATGCCGTTTTTTTCTCTTTTTCTAGTTGTTTAGCTTCTTTGGGATCAATCGTATATCTCTGCTTAAATTCTTTAAATTCAAGCTGTTCAGGTTGGCGATGATCATTAAAATAAATCGTTACCTGTTTGTTTTCGCCATAACGTAAAATTGTCAAAATAGCAGTACAGGGAGTCGCTGCATTAGGGAGAATATTTTCCCCAATCAAGGCATTAATAAAGGTACTTTTGCCGCGCTTCATGTCGCCTAAAACAAGTAAGCGGAATACACCTTGCTTGAGATTTTGGCTAGCTAAATTGACGTTTTCAATATCTGAAGCTAAACCTAATGCACCAGAAGTATTTTGCGCTCCTAATTCGGCTTGGCTGAGAATCTCGCCCATCTGCGCTAAACAAGCAGATATCTCTTGACGAACTCCGGCGATTTTATCTAAATCATTAATAAAACTGTCAGCTTCAACTTTGTATTGCATAAAAATTTCAAATTAGTCAATAGTCAATAGTTTTTCTCTCCTACACCCCAATCCCTGTATTTATAAGGAGATCACGTGTTTAATTCTACTACAGGGGGTAATGTACAAAAGTTGTAAATGATTGTAAAGAAGTATATTTAGGAATGACACAGTGGCTTTAACATCAAACCAAGTATACTAGTATTGCGGCAATCACCTAGTTGATCAAGCCTAAAGTAGCTAGGGCATTAGCCTTGCATTAAGAATTCTTGAAGTTACAATCTATCTCAGTAGACTTGGGGTTAACCTGCAAATGACTGGTTTTATGCTTAACCAAGTGCGATCGCAGGTTTGGTAAAAAAACAGAATCAAGCGTAACGAGTCCTTTAATTCAATCTTTAGGTGATTTATATGTTGGATGAAGTGGTGAAAAAGCTTGCATCACTGGGTCTACCTGGTGTAACGCTGGTAATCATAATAGCTACAACTGGACTAGAAGGTAATGTTGTTGTTCCCATTGTGTTGGCTACTCTAGGTGGGCCATTTGGTATGATAGGCGGTTTAGCAGTTTTGGGAGTAGTGTCTTGGGTTGGTGAATACTTAGCAGAGTACGGTACTGAGGCTTTATTGACTGCGGTTTATACAGAACGCAGAAAAAATGAAGCTATTGGCGGTATTTTAAGAGAAATTAACAGTTTGGCTATATCTGACGAACTGAAAACTAAACTCAAAAACAACGTCTCCAACAGCCCTAAAAAAGACACAGACTTAGCAGCTATCGTTCCTCAAGTTAGGGAAATTGAATAAGCTCTATCTGAAGTGATGTCTGTGGAAAATGATCACATTTGATAGTGGGGGCTTCTGCCTTGTTCTTTCTATTAGCAAAAATATCTAAGAGCTAGATGAGATGCACCCACTGATTGATAGAGGTTAGATGCTAGTAGAAGAAAGAATGCTTAGTTGCTAGGCTTTGTGAGTATTGATGAGGGTGTTTTTACTGTCGCATTTACTCTACTAACGGCTAGATCTGAGAAGCTCCTTGGAATGATTAATATCATGATTTCAAGATTGATATTCATGGGAAAAATTCACAAAAATGTGAAGATTTCTTTCTCTAGTCTCTAGCCTCTATTCGCCAAATCAGCATAGATATCTCGATTTTAGCCATTTTAAAATCACGTGCTGTAATCCAGTCACAACGATGATTCTATCAGTTCCAAAGTTTTAAAAACCCTGATTCGGCTTGATAATCTCTCTAATTAATTTTTTGAGATAAACTGAGGAATAACCCCAAGAAATGGCTAAAATCGAAGATAAAAAACTCGTGAATTATGGTGGCTGAAATTTATAGTTGCCATATATTGCCTATGCAAAAAAAATTATGGCAGTTTCAGAGAAATAACTATGGCAGTTTCAGAGATAACTAATGCAGTAGCGTGGGAACTCGGCCAAGAATACGATACAGGTTCATTCACGAGTGTTGCCCTGGATAATCAAGGCAATTGTGTAGAAACTCATGTAGGAAGCGATCGCTTATTCTATCGTATAGGCAAACTCAATGCTGAGAATCAGACTATTCAATGGGTAGACTCTCAAGAATACGATACAGGTTCATTCACGAGTGTTGCCCTGGATAATCAAGGCAATTGTGTAGAAACTCATGTAGGAAGCGATCGCTTATTCTATCGCATAGGCAAACTCAATGCTGAGAATCAGACTATTCAATGGGCAGACTCTCAAGAATACGATACAGGTTCATTCACGAGTGTTGCCCTGGATAATCAAGGCAATTGTGTAGAAACTCATGTAGGAAGCGATCGCTTATTTTATCGCATAGGCAAACTCAATGCTGAGAATCAGACTATTCGATGGGGAGATTCTCAAGAATACGATACAGGTTCATGCACGAGTGTTGCCCTGGATAATCAAGGCAATTGTGTAGAGACTCATGTAGGAAGCTATCGCTTATTCTATCGCATAGGCAAACTCAATGCTGAGAATCAGACTATTCAATGGGGAGACTCTCAAGAATACGATACAGGTTCATTCACGAGTGTGGCACTGGATAATCAAGGCAATTGTGTAGAGACTCATGTAGGAAGCGATCGCTTATTTTATCGCATAGGCAAACTCAATGCTGAGAATCAGACTATTCAATGGGGAGACTCTCAAGAGTATGGTTCTGGTGCAACAAGTAGCATTACTTTAGATGATCAAGGAAATTATATAAGGACATATCGAGAAGGCGATCGTCTACATTACAGATTCGCTAATTTAGCAAATATTTTTGAACCTAGACAAGAAATTGTCACCCCTCCAGTCAAAGTTGATCCTTTATCCAATTTACAACCCGTTTTAGCTTTTGATGGAGAGGATGACTATATAGAAATTCCTCATACTGAAGCTTTTAACTTTGCCAAAGACCAAGATTTTGCGATCGAACTTTGGCTCAAACCAGATATAGAACAACAAGGTCAAAGCAAAGCCGCCTTCGATACGAATATTATTGAAAAGTGGGCAGGAAAACCTTTTCCTTACACTATTCGTTACAGTAGTAAAAATGGCCGCATTTATGTATCTCGCTATGACAGCAGACAAAATCCGGCACTGACTTCTGCTGAATCAATTAGCGATCAAAAATTTCATCACATAGCATTTGTTAAAGAAACTTCCCGACTGTCTTTATATATAGATGGTGTAGAAGTCACTAATAAATATGACACCACCACAGGTAAAACTCAAAACGACTCACCACTTTATTTGAGTAGAGGCGCAGGGGGGCGGAATTTCTTTAAAGGACAAATCAGCGAATTAAGAATTTGGGACACAGCCCGTTCTTCAGAAGAAATTCGCACATACATGACTGCGCGTCTAACAGGTAATGAAGCTGGTTTAGTCGGTTATTGGCCGTTAAATGATGGCGTGGGGAACACAGTACAAGACTACACCAGTAACTCCAACCACGGCACTATTTATGGTAGTCCTACTTGGGTACAGACTGAATTGCTCATTACCCCAATTCACCCAATAGAAAATATTTCTACTGAGAAAAAAACTGTCAAATCCTCTGTCTACCCAACTAATAAAAAAGTTAAGCAAGAGTCAAATCCCGACATGATGATTATAGATAATGAACCACACCAAACACCAGAGCTAAAACAACTCAACCAACAGAAATTAGTATTTGATGGTAAAGATATTTATATAAATTTGGGTAAAAAATCCGAATTTAAAATTGCCCAGCAAATTAGTTTAGAAGCTTGGATTAATTGCCAAGTGCAAAGAAGACGCACCGGAATTATTACTAACGTCTTTGATACTAATCAAATTGAAAGTGGATATGGTCTACTTCTAGATGGAAAGAGCGGAATATTTTTCGCTTTAAAAACTCCATCTAAAAGTATTCAATATCTCAGCAGTAAAGAAAATTCTATCAAACTCAATCATTGGCATCACATTGCAGGAACGTATGATGGTAAGCGCATGAAAGTCTACGTTGATGGTGTAGAAAAAGCTTCTAAATCCCTCGTAGATGAAAGCATTGATTACGAACCAGAAAATGATTTAGTCATCGGCATTTACCAAGACAATAATGAAATTTATCCGTTTAAAGGTCAAATTAAAGAAGTACGGCTCTGGAACAAAGTGCGTTCTCCAGAAGAAATTCAAGCTGATATGGCAAAATCTCTTGTAGGTAATGAAACGGGATTAGTAGGATACTGGCCTTTAAATGATGGACTCGGAACAATAGTAGAAGATAAAACAATTCATGCCAATCATGGCAATATCATTGGTAACACTGCTTGGGTACAAACTGAAATCCCCATTGAAACCCAACAGTTACCAGAAACTCAACTCGAAGTTATAGAAACTATTCAACAAAAAACTCAAACACCTATGTCAGAAACCACACCAGTTATAACTCCAGAAAAGTCTACATCAACCAAAACTAAACAGCAGAAAGCAAAAAATACAGTCAACAAATATCCATACAAAATTTTGTCAATTGATGGCGGTGGTATTCGAGGCATTATCCCAGCGATGATTCTCGCAGAAATTGAAAGACGCACCGAAAAACCAATTTCCAGTTTATTTGACTTGATAGCTGGAACTTCCACAGGAGGAATGTTAGCTTTAGGTTTGGTTAAACCACATTTAAAGGATGCCCAAGCCCCCGCATACACTGCTCAACAATTAGTGAGTATTTTTTATGAGCATGGTAACGTAATATTTTACGAACCACTGTATGCAGAACTCTTAGGAGACTTGGACGAAATTATCAAACCCAAATACAGTTCTGAAGGGAAAAACGATATCCTGACAGATTACTTTGGTAATGCAACAATTAAGGATGCAATTACAGAAGTGTTAATCACTAGCTATGATATTGAGCAGCGAATGCCAGTATTATTTACTAGCAACGTTAATCAAGAAAACGTTACTTCTAGAAAATTGCGGAAGATATGTACAGGCTTCACCATGAAGGAGGCAGCAATGGCAACTAGTGCTGCTCCTACATATTTTCCTCCATATCGGATTGCTACATCACATAACGAAAATGGTTTCTATACATTAGTAGATGGGGGAGTAGTTGCGAATAATCCTACCGCTTTAGCGTTAGTAGAATCTATCACTAGTGCAAAAGCAGCAACCAAGCGAGGAGAAGATACTTGGACTCTTGATAATACTTTAGTAGTTTCTTTAGGGACTGGCTCGCTTACTAAAAAATATCCTTATCAAGAAGCCAAAAACTGGGGATTAGTCGGTTGGGCTAGACCAATGTTGAACATTGTTTTAGATGGTGCAAGTGAAGCTATTTCTTGTCAAATAGAACAACTGTTACCAGTCGGAGAAGACTTATCACAGCAACAATATTATCGCTTCCAAACTTATATTGATGAAATGTTAGAAGCAATGGATAATGCCAAGTTTCATAATATTAGTATGCTGGTACAAGTAGGCAAACAAATGATTGAAGAAAGAACAGAAGAAATAGACTCATTATGTGATAAGTTAGCGAACTAAAAACTCATCATATAGTTTAGAGATGATTTATAAAGTAAAGCTTAAATTGTAGGGTGCGTTACGCGTTGCTTTAACGCACGGCATGATCATGGTGCATTACGGCAATTTATACTGTTGCTCATACTCAAATCCTGAAAATGCCGTAACACAACGGCAATAAAACGGGAGGAAAATCCACACCGCTTTTTGCCTCCCCTACTTAATATTTACTTTATAAATAGGCTCTTATAGTGGGGGCTACCTAACATTAACGCTTCACTAACAGCCCTTTCTTTTCTCAGTATAACTTTGTGTTTCCCTTGCGCCCTCAGACTTATAGAGAATAGTCCTAAACTCTTTCTTATTAAAAACAACTTTAAAAATTTATGAGTGATTTATTAAAACGTCTTGATTATTTATCGCCAGAACAGCGTGAATTGGTTTTAAAAAAATTACAAATGCAGAAGATAAATTCTGCAACGGATAGTTATAAATCTCAAACTATACCCATTACGCCTGTATCTAGAGACCAAGCAATTCCTTTATCCTTTGCACAACAAAGATTATGGTTTTTAGATCAATTAGTTGGCCCTAGTGCTACATACAATACACCAACTGCTTTAAAAATTACTGGTAAGCTGAATATCCCAGCGTTAGAACAAGCCATTATTGAAATTGTGCGTCGGCACGAAGTTTTAAGAACTAGCTTTCAAAAAATTCATGAGACTCCTGTGCAAGTTATTCATCCTAGTGTGACAATAACTTTACCAGTAGTAGACTTACAAGATTTATCAGATCAGGAACAAGCCTTTAGAGTTCAACAATTAGTCCAACAAGAAGCCCACACACCGTTTGATTTGCAACAACCGCCTTTAATTCGCGGTCAAATTCTGTGCTTGGGTGAGACTTCCCATGTTTTATTACTAACTGTGCATCACATTGTGGTTGATGGTTGGTCAATGGGAGTCTTTATTCAAGAATTATCTAGCCTCTACCCAGCTTTTGTAATAGGTCAACCATCCCCCCTAACAGAATTATCTATTCAATATGCTGATTTTGCTGTGTGGCAAAGACAATGGTTGAGTGGAGAAGTCCTAAATACTAAACTCAACTACTGGCGACAAAAGTTAGCGGGTGCGCCACCTTTGTTAGAACTACCAACAGATAGACCGCGCCCACCTGTAGAGACTTTTCGTGGTGGTAGCTATACATTTACACTTAGCAGTCAACTAACACAGCAACTTGTCAACTTGAGTCAAAAGTCAGGGGTAACTCTGTTTATGACTCTACAGGCGGCATTTGTCACATTACTACATCGTTATACTAGTCAGGATGATATTCTCGTCGGTACGCCCATCGCTAACCGTAACCGTCAAGAAATGGAACCATTAATTGGCTTTTTTGTCAACAGTTTGGTGTTGCGAACCAAGCTCAATGGTAATCCCAAATTTAGCGAATTACTCAAACAAGTACAGCAAGTCGCTCTAGAAGCTTACGAAAATCAAGATGTTCCCTTTGAGCAGGTAGTTGAAGCCTTACAACCAGAACGCAACTTAGACCATAATCCACTATTTCAGGTGATGTTGGTGTTGCAGAATGCACCCAAAGGGACACCAAAACTATTGGATTTAGAGTTGACATCGATAGAGATTGATTTCGCTACAGCCAAGCGGGATTTAACCCTCACCTGCGTAGAGACAGAGGAGGGTCTGGGGGGTGTTTGGGAATATAACAGCGACTTATTTGATGAGTCTACAATCATCAGAATGGCGGAGCATTTGCAGACTTTGTTAACCGCAGTTGTGGTTAATCCTCATCAGCAGATTGCTGATTTACCGATATTGACTGAACGAGAAAAACAGCAGTTGCTGGTTGAATGGAATGATACTCAAAAAGAGTATCCGAGTGAGTTATGTTTGCATCAGTTGTTTGAGGCGCAAGTGCAACGAACACCGAATGCAATAGCAGTGGTGTTTGCTGATCAATATTTCACATATAGTCAGTTAAATGCTCGTGCGAATCAGGTGGCGCATTATTTGCAAAGCTTGGGAGTGGGGACTGAGGTCTTAGTGGGGATTTGTGCAGAACGTTCCTTGGATATGGTGGTGGGTTTGTTAGGGATTTTGAAAGCTGGGGGAGCTTATGTACCACTTGACCCTGCGTATCCACGCGATCGCCTAGAATATTTACTCGCAGATTCCCAAGTTCCTGTATTGCTTACCCAGTCGCACTTACTAGAAATTCTACCAGAGCATGAGCAGGCTATTTGTCTGGATACAGATTGGCAGGCAATTTCTCAACATAGTCAAGCCAATCCTGTTTCTCAAGTAAAATCTACTAACTTAGCTTATGTAATTTATACCTCTGGCTCGACTGGTAAACCCAAAGGGACAATGATTCTACACCAAGGGGTGGTGAATTATCTCAGTTGGTGTACTGAAGCTTATGCTGTCGCAGAGGGATACGGCGCACCTGTACAATCTTCTTTTGCCTTTGATGCGACTATTACTAGTCTGTTCTCGCCGTTAATTGTCGGTGGACAAGTAGTCCTGTTACCAGAAAAGCAAGAAATTGAGGCTTTGTGTAGCGTTTTACGCTCCAAACATCACTTTAGCTTAGTTAAACTTACCCCTGCTCACTTGGAATTGCTCAATCAAATTATCCCCCCAGCAGAAGCAGCCGGACAAACTAACGCTTTTGTGATTGGTGGTGAAGCCCTCTTGGGTAAGACTCTGCAATTTTGGCGGCAAAATGCACCAGCCACCCGACTAATCAATGAATATGGCCCGACAGAAACCGTTGTGGGTTGTTGTATTTATGAAGTGCCAGATGATACTTCCTTGACAGATGGTGTTTTAATTGGTCGCCCCATTGCCAACACCCAGCTTTATATTTTAGATGAATATCTGCAACCAGTCCCCATTGGTGTCAGGGGTGAACTCTACATTGGCGGGGCTGGAGTAGGGCGTGGCTATTTAAATCGTCCTGAGTTGACGCAAGAGAAATTCATTCCCAACCCCTTTGACAATTCACAATGGCATCGTTTATATAAAACCGGGGATTTGGCACGTTATCGACCAGATGGCAATATTGAATACCTTGGTCGGATGGATAACCAAGTTAAAGTACGGGGTTTTCGGATTGAGTTGGGAGAGATTGAAGCAGCCTTGACACAACACCCAGAAGTGCGGGAAACAGTTGTGATTACTAGAGAAGATATTCCTGGTGATAAGCGTTTAGTTGCTTATGTTGTCCCTAATTCCCAGGATAGCGATCGCACTGACTCAACCCTAGTTAACGAATTCGAGTCAGAACAGCTTTCACAATGGCAGCAAGTATTTAATGATAGTTACAGCCAATCGGCAACGGATGCAGATCCCACCTTCAATATTATTGGCTGGAACGATAGCCGCACTGGGTTACTCATTCCTAAAGAGGAAATGCGGGAATGGGTAGAGTCTACAGTATATCGGATTCTTGAGGGGCAACCAAAACGGGTGTTAGAGATTGGTTGTGGTACGGGGATGCTGTTATTTAGGATTGCGCCCCAGTGTGATTGTTACTACGGTACGGATATTTCGCCCCAGGCTTTGCGGTATGTACAGCAGCAAATTACCCAAATGGGGGGAAATTGGTCACAAGTTAAATTAGCACAACGTTCCGCCGAAAACTTTCACGGAGTTGAAACTGGGGGTTTTGATGCGGTTGTGCTTAACTCCGTGGTGCAGTATTTTCCTAGCATTGATTATCTCATGCAGGTCATAGAAAACGCAGTGCAGGCGATCGCATCGAAAGGTTTCATCTTTATCGGCGATATCCGCAGTTTACCTTTACTGGAAGCCTTTCACGCCTCGGTGCAGTTGGCGCAATCTCCCCCATCCCTCTCTACAGGAGATTTAAAACAACGCATCCAACGTCATCTAACCCAAGATTCAGAACTGGTAATTGACCCTGCTTTCTTCACTGCACTACAGCAACGCTTCCCCCAAATTAGTCATGTGCAGATTCAAGTCAAACGCGGTCAATATCATAATGAACTGACTCAGTTTCGTTATGATGTCACCTTGCATATCGGTAATACAGTTACGCCAACAGTTGTCCCACAATGGTTAGATTGGCAGCAAGATCAGCTAACATTACCCTTACTGCAAGAGTTACTCACCAAATCAGCATCAGCAATTTTAGGGATTAGAAATATCCCGAATCGGCGGTTACAAACGGAGATGAAATTGCTGGATTTATTAGCAAGTCTTCCCGAAAACGCGACCGTGGGAGAACTACAGAAGGAACTGGGGACGGCGAACTCGTCTATTGACCCGGAAGAATTTTGGCAATGGGAAACAGAATTATCCTATCAAGTACACATCAATTGGTCAGAAACAGACAAGGGTAACTATGATGTGGTGTTTGTCAGAGATCATCAGAATATTCTGCCAATTTTTGACCATTCACAGACCATTAAACCTTGGAGTAATTACGGTAATAACTTACTACAAGGACAATTAACACGTAAACTAGTGCCTCAATTGCGGAGTTTTCTCAAAGATAAACTCCCTGGTTACATGATGCCTAACGCATTCATGTTATTGCCTGCATTACCTTTAACGCCTAATGGTAAAGTTGATCGGGTAGCGTTACCTGTACCCAATCTCGAACTGAGTCGGACAGTAAGTTTTGTCCCTCCCCGCACAGCAGAGGAAGAAATCATTGCTGCAATTATGGCTGAGGTGTTGGGACTAGAAGAAATCGGCGTTTATGATAACTTCTTTGATTTGGGGGGACATTCCCTGTTAGCAACTCAGGTAATTTCTCGCCTACAGGAAGCATTCCCAGTAGAGTTACCCCTGCGGTGTTTGTTTGAAGCACCTAGCGTTGTGGAACTCGATCAATTTATTGCTAATCTGCGTCAAGTTGGGACAGGATTAACTGCAACAGCGATCGCACCCGTACCCAGAACCGGCGAACCCCTACCCATGTCATGGGCGCAGCAGCGATTGTGGTTTCTCTACCAATTGGAAGGGGCGAATTCTACTTACAATATGCCCAACGCTTTGCAAATTAACGGGGAACTGCACGTTGAAGCATTAAAACAAACTCTTTCGGCAATTGTCCAGCGTCACGAAATTTTAAGAACCAGTTTTGATTTAATCGATGGTAGTCCAGTCCAGGTCATTAACCCTGATGCTAGGTTGAGTTGGGAAGTTATCGACCTGCGGGAATTAACAACCGATCAACAGCAAGCAGCCGTTGAAAAATTTAGCAACGAAGAAGCACAAAAGCCCTTTAACCTCAACCAAGCACCTTTAGTTAGAGCTACACTCTTACAATTAGATGCACATTCCCATGTGTTGTTGTTCAACCTGCATCACATTGTCGCTGATGGTTGGTCAATGGGGGTAATTATTCAAGAATTATCGACAATTTATCCCGCCTTAGCTGCGGGTCAATCTTTCCCCTTAAAAGATTTGACCATTCAATATGCTGACTTTGCTGTGTGGCAAAGACAATGGTTAACGGGGGAAGTCTTAGAAACCAAGCTGAATTATTGGCAGCAACAACTAAAAGACGCACCACCTGTATTAGAACTACCCACCGATAAACCCCGTCCGGTTGTGCAGACTTTTAGAGGCGATCGCATCACTTTCCAACTCAGAAAAGACTTAAGTGAACAACTCAACCTCCTCAGTCAACAAGCTGGTGCTACCTTATTTATGATTTTGCAAGCGGCGTTTGTGACGTTGCTGCATCGCTACACTGGTCAGGATGATATTCTCGTTGGTACTCCCATCGCTAACCGCAACCGTAAAGAATTAGAACCATTAATTGGCTTCTTTGTCAATACTTTAGTTCTGAGAAATAAAGTCGCAGATAATCCCAAATTCTCAGAATTGTTGACTCAGGTGAAACAAGTAGCCCTGGATGCTTATGCTCATCAGGATGTACCCTTTGAGCAAATAGTAGAAGCTTTGCAACCAGAACGCAAACTCAGTCATGCGCCTCTGTTCCAAGTGATGTTTATCTTACAGAATGCGCCGATGGGTAATTTAGAATTACCTGGGTTGAGTTTTGTCCCGTTGGCGAGTGAAAATGTTACCGCCAAGTTTGATTTAACCTTGTCTATTTGGGAGACAAAACAAGGGCTTGCAGGTTGGTGGGAATACAATAGCGACTTGTTTGAGTCAGAGACAATCAGCCGGATGATTGCACATTTCCAAACCCTACTAGCGGGGATTGTCGCTAATCCAGAAGCACGGGTGGCGCAGTTACCGTTGCTGACTGTTGAAGAACAGCAAAAGTTATTTGGTGATGTAGAGGAAGTCTACACCATACAGGAATCTATCCCAGAATTATTTACAGCCCAAGTACAACAGACTCCTGATCATGTGGCTGTGGTGTTTGGAGAAACACAACTCACCTACGCTGAGTTAGATACTCGTGCAAATCAGTTGGCGCGCTACTTACAAACATTGGGAGTCAAGCCAGAAGTCGCCGTGGGTATCTGTATCGAACGTTCCTTAGATTTAGTCGTGGGTTTGTTGGCGATTCTCAAAGCTGGTGGTGCGTATGTCCCCCTAGATGCTACATATCCCCGCGATCGCTTGGCTTATATGTTACAAGATTCCCAAGCGGCGGTATTACTGACAACATCTGAATTAGTAGAAATATTGCCAGCACACAAGGCGCAGGTAGTTTGTTTAGATTCTCTCTCCTACCAACATTTACCCTCAGATTCTCCTGAAAATGGACTACAACCGGATAACTTGGCATATGTAATTTATACATCTGGCTCTACTGGTATGCCGAAGGGTGTAGCCATGCCCCATCGTGCTTTAGTTAACCTCATTCAGTGGCAAATTACTCACACGTCCATCGCCGCCAACGCCAAAACTCTACAATTTGCGCCGGTTAGTTTTGATGTGTCCTTCCAAGAAATCTTTTCAACTTGGTGTGCTGGCGGAACATTGGTTTTATTACCAGAAGACACACGTAAAGATACCACTGCATTATTCAATTTACTCACTCAGCAAGGTGTAGAAAGATTATTCTTACCCTTCGTAGCTTTGCAACAGTTAGCGGAAGTCTCCGCTAATGTGGAATCTTTGCCACCTTTACGAGAAATTATCACGGCTGGAGAACAGTTACAAGTCACACCCGCTTTGAAAAATTTCCTGCAACGGTTGGGAAATTGTACGCTACATAACCAGTATGGCCCTACGGAAACTCATGTGGTGACGGCATTTACCTTGGAGGGTGATGTAAACGAGTGGCCGATTTTACCACCAATTGGTCAGGCGATCGCTAATACTCAAACCTACATCCTAGATAAATATCTGCAACCAGTCCCAATGGGAGTTAGGGGTGAGTTATATATCGGTGGTGCTAACCTAGCTAGAGGTTATCTCAATCGCCCTGATTTAACGGCTGAGAAATTCACTACTCATAATGGAGCTAGATTATACAAAACCGGTGATTTAGCCCGATATTTACCCGATGGCAATATTGAATATCTGGGACGGATTGACAATCAAGTCAAAGTGCGAGGCTTCAGAATTGAATTAGGTGAAATCGAAGCGACGTTAAATAATCATCCCCAAGTGAAACAGGCGATCGCCATTGTGCAAGGGGAAACTTCTACTGACAAACGCTTAGTAGCATATGTAGCTTTCAACTCTGAACAACAAGCCACACCTTCAGAATTGCGTCAATTCCTCCAGCAGCAGTTACCTGAGTACATGATTCCATCAGTGTTTGTGGCGTTGGATGCTTTACCTTTGACTCCTAGTGGTAAAGTTGATAGGCGATCGCTACCTTCACCCTCTGGAATCAATCAATCACAGTTAGCTATAGCCCCTCGTGATTCTCTAGAATTACAGCTGACACAAATTTGGTCTGAGGTTTTAGGCGTTGACTGGGTAGGAATTCACGATAATTTCTTTGAAATTGGTGGACATTCGTTGTTAGCTGTGCGGTTGATGGCACAAATTCAACAAAAACTACGTAAACAATTACCCCTCGCTTCCCTCTTCCAAAACCCCACTGTGGAAGCATTAGCCAATCTACTACGTCAGTCAACAGATGCTTCCCTGTGGTCAAGTTTAGTTCCAATTCAAACCAACGGTATTAATCCGCCTTTCTTCTGCATCCCCGGTGCAGGCGGAAATGTGCTGTATTTCTATGATTTAGCCCGTTATCTAGGTGCAGAACAACCATTCTACGGTTTGCAAGCCCAAGGTTTAGACGGGGAATCAGAACCACTACAACGCATTGAAGAGATTGCATCTGAGTACATCAAGGCTATTCAAACCGTCCAACCCCAAGGGCCTTATTTGTTGGGGGGTCATTCCTTTGGCGGTTTAGTCGCGTTTGAGATGGCGCAACAGTTACAGCAGCAAGGACATGAAATTGGGCTATTAGCTATTCTTGATACTGTCGCGCCAGTTCAATCACAGCCATCAGTGGCGATGGAATTAGATGATGCAATGTGGTTGATGCAAGTCGCCAAAGTTATGGAACGGTTATTTAGTACAACTCTGCAAATTGATTACGAAACTTTACAACCATTGAATGCAGAAGCACAGTTAGATTACTTATTAGAGCAGTTGAAAATTACTCAGATTCTACCGACGGATGCTAGTAAAACTCAACTGCGGGGCTTTGTGCAGGTTTACAAAACCCATACCCAAGCCTTTAGTAACTACTTCCCGTCATTGGTAAATAACCTGCCTATGACTTTATTCCGTGCTAGTGAAGTGAGTCAAGAAGAACAAGCGATCGCAGAATATGTCAATCGTCTGCAAGATGAAACCCTGGGTTGGCATAAATTTTCTGATGAACAAGTTGATATCCACGTTGTCCCCGGTACACATCTAACCATGATGCAACCACCTCATGTTCAGGTGCTAGCCGAACATTTACAAGCTTGCATTCGCGGTGCTATTTTCGATTGCAAGTAATTTCAACTTCACTCAAGGATTATCATGAGTAAGTTGGTATAAATCACCCCAACTTACTCAATCCTCAATTGATAATTCATGGCCAAAGAAATTGAACGAAAATTTTTAGTCACAGACGATACTTGGCGACAACTTGCTGAAGGTAGTTTATATCGTCAAGGATATATTGCCAGTCAAGGTGCAACTGTCCGTGTTCGCATTGCCGGAAATCAAGGCTATCTCACAATTAAAGGCCCTACTGTCAATTATTCTCGCTCTGAATTTGAGTATCCCATTCCTTTAGCAGATGCTCAAGAAATGTTGGATACATTATGTGTTCGTCCTTTAATTGAAAAAACTAGATACAAAATTAATCTCAATGGTTTAGTTTGGGAAGTAGACGAATTTGCTGGAGCAAATCAAGGATTGATATTAGCAGAAGTTGAACTGACAGATGAATCACAGCAAATAGAATTGCCAAATTGGATTGGTGAAGAAGTTTCTGGCGATCCCAAATATTACAACAGCTATTTAGTCAAACATCCCTTTTCTGAATGGTAATTAAAAAGCACGAGATCAAAATTTTAGATTCAGGAAATAGGAAATAGGAAATAGGAAAAACTGTTTCCTGTTCCCTATTCCCTGTTACCTTTTTTGTTAAATACGTGAATAACGCAGACGTACTCTCAGCAGTCTCAGCCAACGTAACCAAATTTGGGCAGGTTGTTCAAAAAAGGTAAAGATATCGCCAAAACCTAGATTTGTTTTTTGGTGATGTAACCAATGTCTTTCAGGAGTGGTGATAAATAAAATTTGGCACAAAAGATAAATGGGCTTAGGAGTTTGCCAACCTAAGACACTAATATGTCTCCACCAAACATGAAATTGACCCAACAATAAACCGACAATCACGCCTATGGGAGAAAAAGACCACAAAACTACAGCTACCAATAAATATGGTAAAGCTCCCAAAATGCCATCTAAAAGCACTTGAATATTCAATGTCAAAATTGCGTAATGACGAAAATCCTTCTTCCATGAATGGTGGGTTTTCAAGTGGAGGCTACCAAAAACGTGTTCAGGTACATGATAGACAAACGTAGATAACAAATCACCAAAAAACAATAACAACCAGGCAATAGCGACAGCCTCAAGCATTTGTACTCCTCAATTTCAGTAAGAAAACACCACAAAAACAATTAGCATTGCATATGTGCGTGATGATTTTAAAAGTCTTGTAGGATGGAGATTTTGCCCGTCTATGACATTGCTAAGACACGCACCATCATCATCTTTTATTCAGCAAAATCAAAAAATTCTATGTCTTGCTAAATATCAACACTTGGTTTCACGAATTTATTCACGTTTCAACTTTTTGAGTTCAACGTAGAAGTAACTAAGAAAGTTGTAATTTCATGAATCTACACTCCTCTCCATGTGGGGCATAGCATCTTTTATGAACCTCTAATTTTGCTATTAGCTTTGCTGTGATGAACTCGATATACCTAATAATCGATAGATTTACAGTAATATATCATAGTTACTCCCCAATCTTCCGATGAAGCGATACACCATAAGCAAAGAATGAGTTAAAAATAGTACAAATTTAGGTTAAGATTTTTTGTGATCTTCTTGATAAGATATTGCGTATCTAGCTTGTAAATCTTTTCGGGTTGACTGTTGACTGTTAACAATCAACGCATCTCATGAATGATCGTATAATTTAAAAGCTTAAATTTGGTTAATTAACTGGATTTACAACCATAACATTTAACATATTCAGACTTATGATTGACTTTAATCAGTACAAAGCTATAACTTTTGATTGCTATGGCACACTCATTGATTGGGAAACGGGAATATTAACCGCAATTAAACCACTTTTAATTAATCACAATATCAATTTAGATGACAATGAAATTCTGGAATACTTTGCCGAATTTGAATCAGAGTTAGAGCAGGGAGAATATATTCAATATCGAGAAGTTTTAAATAGAGTAGTGCAGAAATTTGGTGAAAAGTTTGCTTTTACGCCAACAGACATAGAAATAAACTCTCTCGCCGACTCCATTCAGTATTGGCAACCTTTCGCAGATACAGTTGCAGCCTTAAAGTTACTCCAGCAAAGGTCGCAGTTAGTCATTATTTCTAATGTAGATGATGATTTATTTGCTTTTTCAGCTAAGAAATTAGAGGTTGAATTTAATCAAATTATCACAGCACAACAGGTAAAAAGCTATAAACCATCATTAAATAACTTCAGACAAGCAATTGCAAGCATCAACTTACCAACAGAGCAAATATTACATGTTGCGGCTAGTGTGTATCATGATATTATTCCAGCCAAATCACTAGGATTATCAACAGTTTGGGTAAATCGCAGATATGGTCAACAAGGTTCTGGTGCTACTATTCCATCTAGAGGCGAGCCTGATTTAGAAGTCCCAGATTTAAAGACTTTGGCTAGTGGTTTGTCAAACTCATTTTCATGATTAAAAAGACGCTATAGTTCGCTCTTTCTACAATAATCTATTTATAAAAAACACAGATAAACACAGATTGTATATCTGTGTTTATCTGTGTTTTTGTTGGATAAACATACAGGATGACGGGTTGTAATACTATTTACCAAATTTCAGCAGAACCCTTTTTATAAGGCTCACCAGTGAAAGGTTGTACGCCAATATTAGGATAAGCATCATCATTAGGGCCAAAGATTCGCATTGCGGCTTCAGAAATATACTGAGTGATGCTAGCAATGATTCTGGAGATAGCCATAATATTCGACTCCTTTTTGAGTCATATTTATCTTGGTTTATCTACTCTAATTCTGATTGTTTTAGCTAGCTTGCTTTCTCAATATATTGACAATATATGCAATAGTTTTTTAGCTAGCTTTGCAATACTTAACTTGATTCAAAATTTATTACTTTCTATGTCTATTCTAACAGAAAATTTCCAGCCAATAGCAATGGTGTAAAGAAGGTTAGCCCCCAATTTATCTGAAAAATTGAGGATCTTTGCTGTCAGTTTTATTTATATTTATTCACATCAATAGCAATTTTTGATAAAAACAACCATTAAGAAAAGTTAATTAATAGTTTAAGATAGTATTGCAAGCTGTGTAAATACCGCATTTTCGTTCTTGAAAACTTCACAATTTTTGTGCTTGACATTATTTATGGTAAATCCTACCATAATACAAAGAAACATTCTTGTAAGGACACTCTGGTATGACACCTTTCCCAGTCTGGGATAGCCACCAGAAACCAAAATTAGACATCTCTGCGGCAGATTACAGCTTGCTGACTGACCTTTATCAACTAACAATGACGGCTTGTTATGTGGGTGAAGGTTTAGAACAAAAGCGGGCTAGCTTTGAGTTATTCGTCAGGCGATCGCCGGAGGGTTTTGGCTATTTAATTGCGATGGGTTTAGCGCAAGCATTGGAATATTTAGAAAATCTGCGCTTTAGTTCCGAACAAATAGCCGCATTACAAGCCACAGGAATTTTTGCTCAAGCTGGCGATCGCTTTTGGTCACTGCTAGCAGACGGACGGTTTACTGGGGATGTGTGGGCAGTACCAGAAGGAACGGCTGTATTTACTAACGAGCCATTGCTGCGCGTTGAAGCCCCTTTGTGGCAAGCACAATTGGTTGAAACCTATCTATTAAATACACTTAACTACCAAACCCTGATAGCTACCAAAGCAGCCCGTCTGCGGGATATTGCAGGTGATCAAGCCAGACTTTTAGAATTCGGCACAAGAAGGGCATTTAGTCCCCAAGCTTCATTATGGGCAGCACGGGCAGCTTTAGCCGGGGGTTTAGATGCTACATCCAATGTGTTAGCCGCGCTACAACTGGGCGAACAGCCTAGTGGTACGATGGCTCACGCTTTGGTTATGGCATTGTCGGCGATGGAAGGTAGTGAAGAACAAGCATTCACAGCATTTCATCGCTATTTTCCTGGTGCGCCATTGCTGATTGATACCTACGATACGGTAGCGGCAGCGCAACATCTAGCAGCAAAAGTCAATGCTGGAGAGATGGAATTAACAGGGGTGAGATTAGATTCTGGCGACTTGGTAAATTTATCACAACAAGTGCGATCGCTCCTCCCTGGTGTAACCATTTTTGCTAGCGGTGACTTAGACGAGTGGGAAATTGCCAGACTTAAAGCCGCCAATGCAGAAATAGACGGCTACGGACTAGGAACGAAATTAGTCACAGGTACGCCAGTCAACGGAGTTTATAAACTTGTAGAAATTGACGGTATCCCCGTCATGAAAAAGTCCAGTGGTAAAGCCACTTATCCAGGACGCAAACAAATTTTTCGGTCATTTGCGAAAAATCAAATCAAAACCGACAGATTGGGATTAATCACCGAAAATCCACTTGCAACAGAAACATCCTTATTGCAATTAGTAGTCAAAGAAGGTCAACGACTGCAAGCACCGGAAACATTAGCAGCAATTCGTCAACGTACAGCTGCTTCGGTTGCAAGTTTACCTGAAAAAACCAGACATCTAGATCATCCTATTCCTTTAACAGTGGAAATTTCCCCCACCTTGGCAAAGTTGACAGAGAAAACAACAGAGGGTTTGGGGGTTTAGGGGGACAATCCAATTCAAAATTCAATGCCCAATGCCCAATGAGTAATCACTAAAACAATGAAAAAAATCGCTTTATTTGGTACTAGTGCCGATCCGCCAACCGCAGGACATCAAAAGATTCTGCGGTGGTTGTCTGAACATTATGATTGGGTGGCAGTTTGGGCAGCAGATAATCCTTTTAAATCTCATCAAACACTGTTGATACATCGGGCAGCGATGCTGCGGTTGTTGATTGCGGATATAGAAGCACCCCGAAATAATATTGCTTTGGAACAAGAGTTAAGTAGTTTTAGAACATTGGAAACATTAGAGAAAGCGAAATCGCGTTGGGGTGAAGATACAGAATTCACTTTAGTCATTGGTTCAGATTTATTGCATCAGCTACCACGCTGGTATCGAATTGAAGAATTATTACAGCAAGTGCAACTGTTAATTGTGCCGCGACCGGGATATGAGATAGATGAATCTAGCTTAGAAACCGTGCAAGCATTGGGAGGAAGAATTGCGATCGCCAGTTTAACTGGTTTAGATATCTCCTCTACAGCCTATCGTGAACACGGAAACACCGAAGCCCTTATTCCCCCTATCGCTGCTTATATTAATCAACAGCATTTGTACAAATGCCCGGACGCAACAACAAAAAAATTTCAACTCCGTTAAGTCAACAACCTTTGGCCGATTTCAAAGTTGGTGTTGATAATGTAATTTTTTCTGTAGATACTGTACAGAATCGCCTCTTAGTTCTCTTAGTCATGCGACAGCAAGAACCATTTTTAAATCAATGGAGTCTTCCTGGTACTTTAGTCCGTCAAGGAGAGTCTCTAGAAGATGCTGCTTATCGGATTATGGCGGAGAAAATTAGAGTCAATAATCTTTATTTGGAACAGTTGTACACCTTTGGCGGGCCAGAACGTGACCCCAGAGAAGCAACTGGTAGTTATGGTGTGCGTTATCTATCAGTTAGTTATTTTGCTTTGGTGAGATTTGAAGAAGCCGAACTAATTGCTGATGGTGTAACTGGTATTGCTTGGTATCCAGTCAAGCAAGTCCCAAAATTAGCCTTTGACCATAATGAAATTTTGGCTTATGGTCATAGAAGATTACGCAATAAATTGGAATATAGCCCAGTAGCTTTTGAAGTATTACCAGAAACATTTACTCTGAATGATTTATATCAGTTATACACCACAGTTTTAGGGGAAAACTTCTCTGATTATTCTAATTTTCGAGCGCGTCTACTCAAACTAGGATTCTTATCTGACACAGGTATCAAAGTATCACGCGGCGCAGGTCGTCCCGCTAGCTTATATAAATTTGATGCTGATGCTTTTGCACCATTTAAAGATAAGCCATTGGTGTTTATTTAAGTAGGGGTGTAAGGGTGTAGGGGTATAGGGGTGTAGGGGTATAAATCCTAATAAATAATGACTAATAACTATCGACTATTGGCTAAATAACTAACTATGAAAATTGCGATCGCTCAACTTAATCCTATAATTGGTGATTTGTCTGGTAATGCTCAGAAAATTCTAGAAGTAGCACAGCAAGCAGCAGCAAATGGGGTGAGGCTGTTGTTGACACCAGAACTTTCTTTATGTGGTTATCCACCCAGGGATTTATTATTAAATCCTAGCTTTGTGGAAGCTATGAGTATGAATTTGCAGCAATTAGCTCAAGATTTACCGGCTAATTTAGCTGTATTAGTGGGGACAGTAGAAAAAAATGCTCAAGCCCACATTACAGGCGGTAAAAATTTATTTAACAGCATTGCTCTATTAGAAAATGGCAAAGTTAAGCAATTTTTTCATAAACGACTATTGCCAACTTATGATGTATTTGATGAAAATCGTTACTTTGAAGCCGGACTGCAAGCTAATTATTTCACCATAGATAATATCGATATCGGTGTGACTATTTGCGAAGACTTATGGAATGATGAAGAATTCTGGGGTAAACGTAATTATGCCGCTAATCCCATAGCTGATTTATCAATTTTAGGTGTGGATTTGATTGTGAATTTATCAGCCTCACCTTACACAGTGGGTAAGCAACGCAGTCGAGAAGAGATGTTGCAGCATAGTGCTGTGCGTTTCCAACAACCGATAATTTATACTAACCAAGTTGGCGGGAATGATGATTTAATTTTTGATGGTTTTAGCTTTGCCGTAAATGCCAAAGGTGAAGTGATGTGTCGCGCTCAAGGTTTTACTACCGATGTAGTCATCATAGAATTTGATGCAGCACAGCGGGATTTACAATTAAGTTCTGTCACCCCAGCATCAACATCAGCAGATGAAGAAATTTGGCACGCTTTAGTTTTAGGAGTACGAGACTATGCTCAAAAGTGCCGTTTTTCTAAAGTGGTATTGGGTTTAAGTGGCGGGATAGATTCTTCATTAGTAGCTGCGATCGCTACTGCTGCACTTGGTAAAGAAAATGTCTTGGGTGTACTGATGCCCTCACCCTATAGTTCCGAACATTCCATCAGTGATGCTTTAGCATTAGCGAAAAATTTGGGTATCCAAACCCAAACCATCCCTATAGGCGAACTAATGCAAGGTTTTGACCACAGCTTGGTAGATTTGTTTGCGGGGACAGAATTTGGGATCGCCGAGGAAAATATTCAATCCCGAATTCGGGGTAACTTATTAATGGCGATCGCTAATAAATTCGGCTATCTATTATTATCTACCGGTAACAAATCCGAAATGGCTGTTGGTTACTGCACTCTCTACGGCGACATGAATGGTGGGTTAGCAGTCATTGCAGACGTTCCCAAAACCCGTGTTTATTCGATATGTAACTGGCTAAACTCTCATCAGTCAACAGTTATTCCCCCACATGTCATCACCAAAGCACCAAGTGCAGAACTCAAACCCGGTCAAGTTGACCAAGACTCCTTACCGCCCTACGAAATCTTAGACGACATTTTGCAACGTCTAATTCATGAACACCAATCAGTAGGAGAAATTGTCGCCGCAGGTCATGAGTCTCTAGTGGTAGACAGAATCATCCAAATGCTCGCGCGAGCAGAATTTAAACGCCGACAAGCACCCCCAGGATTAAAAATCACCGATCGCGCCTTTGGTACAGGCTGGCGAATGCCAATTGCAAGTAATTGGAGTGCAATTAAAAATACTTACAAAATTAATTCTGGCTTAGGTATCTATATATAGTCATCTTCAATGAGTTGGGAAAATTTGCAATATTCCCATATCAGCGACTTCTTCAAGAATTCGCTGATCTAACTTCTCATGATGATGTAAAGCTCTTATATCTCCGATGATGATATTAAATTTAAGTATCACCTGTCGTTAGTAAGATGGTACAAACGGGCGACTTAGTTAATATAAGGTAAGAATTAATGAGAATTTTGTGCATTGATAGACTCGACCTGCAATACATTGACAACAATTGATTTTTTGTAAAAGTTGGTATTTTCTGTTGAATAACTGGTAAGGGAGTAGTGCGGGTCTTAGGTTATCAGATTCAGTATTGTCGGGATGTGACAGCAAATTAAGGTTTTATTCCACAGTGATATCAATTCTTTAATGTGGAGTGTACCGAGATATTTAACCTAATTTTTATTTTCTGCCTTTTTGAAAATGAAACATGAAAACATGACTTCCGAAAAATTGTCTCTATCTGAGAATAATACTACTAACAATCTGCATAGACAAGAACCTAAAAAGAATACTGAAAACTCAATTCATAAAAAAGTAACATCGCCCAAGATAGCTTATAGTATTGTCCATGCAATTTCAGGACGTGTCCGCTTTCGTATTCCTCGATTGGGCAGAGATTCCGATTACGCTAATAAACTTCAGCAGTTAATAGAATCAGATTCTAGAATTACAAATGTCCGCATTAACCCTTTAGCTGCATCTATTGTGATCAGTTATCAAACAGGGATGATTTCTGATGAAAAAATGCGATCGCATTTTGTCTATCTCATTCAGAATGCGCCAAATATAGCCTTACCAGCTAAAAAAACAACGAAAACATTCATAGGAGCTATCTTTGATGCTCTGATCAATCTGATTGATAGTACACGTAACATTAACCAAGCCCGTCACGCTAATACCTATGAAAATCCTAGAACAGACGTTTGGGAAAGGGTACTCAAGAGTGCAAAAACCTGCATGAAGGGTATAAAATCAGCTACGATGTTTTTCATACCTAATAAACGATATCCATCACAAACTAGCGATCGCAAAGTAAGTTTACAGCCATCGCCACTGTAAATTAATATGTTTATGTTAAGGGTAAATTATGTAGATAATTGGTCTTTGAGACGCGAGAAATCGCATCTCTAAAATTAAAATTAATGTGATTAGAGTAATAGCCCTAGATAATCAATGGATAACTAAAGATAACTAAAAAATTTATTTTAAAATCCTATGTTTCCTGTTTTTCTGTTGTTTGGGCTTCATTATTAGTCGATTCTTTAGGCAGCAGACGAACAAAACTCTCCTGTTTCTCTCCTTCTGTTTTCTTTTCCTGCACAACCTGAGTAGAATAAATTTCTACATCTCGCTGAATAATATCTTCTACCTGACCAGCAAACACATTAAAAGCCTCATCGTGATTAGTATAACTACGATAAGCCCCAGTTAATTGGGAAAACTGCCAAGCTTGGGTTTTGAGAGATTCACAAGTTCGTCGATAGTGTCGCCAACGTTCTCCATAATGGAAAAATTCTTCAATTGCAGCACTCATTGCTACTACTTGACTAATCCCAAAAGTTGACCAGAAAATAACTTGTTTAGCTTTTTCATTAGTAGTATTGAAACTAATTAAAGCTGGCAGAATTACGCCACCAATAATAGTTGTCAACCGCAGAAAATAGTAGCGATCGCGGGCTTGATTGGCTTTACCTTCCATCCAGAGTAATTGATCTAACCAGCGCGCTCTCCAAAAATGTTTCTGTACTTCTCCTAGTTTGAGATGATCAAATAATTGATTAAACTCTTGTTTTAATTCATCCTGATAACTATCTTTTTTTGCCATTATTTACTCCTAGGCGGAAAGCAAACCTTTGATCATCTGAGCTAGTTGTTCAAAGCTTTCCTGAAAACTAGATAATTCAATGTAGTGTACTATACCAGATTTAGCTAATTCTATAGCTCGCTGATCAGAACTTTCTCCATGTAAGGCATTTGCCAGTATATCTGCGGTTCTACCACTACCAGCCAATACAATCACTAGCCTTTCTGCATTCACATTCTGTAAAGCATCCTGAAAAGTAATCTCACCACCATTAATCAATATAGTTAACGAAGGCGCGCCATTAGCCAAGACAGTTGCTAATGCAGCTAACCAGGGAGATTCATCACCCCAATTGCTACCAGGAACTAACACAAAATAATTATGGTTTGGTTCTAGAGGAGTGGAATCAGCAGGTGGTTCTAAACAATTAGGTAGAGCAACTTTACTTGCAGGTGCGACACCAATCAAAGCAAATTTAGCTCCTATTTCGGTACGCGCCTCACCCATCAAGCGCATCACTCCCGCATCAGTACCCCCATCCACAACATAAGCACCCAAATTTTCAGCTATGGGTGCTAAAACTTCCATAAACAAGCGTTGAATTTGCAGAAAATCTGCTGCACACATCTTACTCGCACCCCCTACGATTACTAAAGTAGGACGCGCCATCTGCAAACCCATTGTTGCTACAGCCTGGGGTAATTCTGTTATTTGTTGCACCTGAATAGCAGATGCTATTTGTCCTGTATTAAAGCTAAGTTGCAAAAGTTTTTCCATAACGGTATTTTTGACGGTTGGTCGTCAGCACTTTAGTGCCTAGAAACATTAGGACTAAAGTCCTTACTACGAACTTTAACCCCAGTTCCCACCCCCAAATGAATGGTAGTGTATGTAATGAAACTGTGTAACTAATGTATTCATGACTGCTGCTGTTCTGCTAGAAAACGTCTACAAGTTTTACAATCAAATTCCTGTAGTTAATGATTTATCTTTTACCATCGAAACGGGAGAAATCTTTGCGCTCCTCGGCCCTAACGGCGCGGGAAAATCAACCACAATTCGGATGTTGACTACATTAACAAAACCATCCCAAGGGCGGGTAGAGGTAGCTGGGTGTGATGTGATGCGTCATCCCATGCAAGCTAAACAGAATATTGGTGTGGTATTGCAGTCAATCAGCGTCGATGGACAGTTAACTGTCTGGGAAAATATGGAACTGTACGGTAGATTACGCCATATTGCTAACCCTCAAAGACAGCTATTAATTAATCAATGGCTGGAGTATGTAGAACTAGCAAATAGACGCGACAGTTTGGTAAAAACTTTGTCTGGGGGAATGAAACGACGGTTGCAAATAGCTAGAGCTTTGTTACATCAGCCACAAATTTTGTTTTTAGATGAACCCACAGTTGGTCTAGACCCCCAGACTAGACGGCGACTGTGGGAGATGATTCGAGATTTAAATAAACAAGGGATGACTATACTGCTGACAACTCATTATATGGATGAGGTGGAATTTTTATGTGATGCTTTTGGCTCGACTCAGCCTGGACGTATCGGCATTATGGATAGTGGAAAACTGATTTCTTTAGGTACTTTACAACAGTTGCGTTCGGTTCACGGTGAAGGTTTGGTGATGAAGCAATTGGATGTTAGCGCATCTGGAGAAGATAGTGCGCGGCGTTGGGAATATTTATTTTTCCCTTCTCTTGCAGAAGCAAACAGTTATTTGAATCAACAGACAGATAAAACTGGTATGATGGTGCGTCCTTCTAATTTAGAAGATATTTTTGTCGAACTCACAGGACGACAATTAGAGTGATGTTTAACCTCCTAATTCCTGCAACATAGCTTCTACTCTAGCTACACCATCAGAATCATTGCGTCGCCTATATAAGTCACGCGCTTTTTGGAGTAAGTTGCTGGCTTGTTTGGTTTGTCGGCGTTGTTTGTACATAACAGCCATAAATTCATAGGTTTGAGCATAGTTTCTATCTATGTTAATTGCTTGCTCAAAAGCCCAGTTAGCTGCTGTGTAATCTCCCATGCGTGATTGGGTCACACCTAAACCGATATAAGCGTTAATATTGTTTCTGTTGAGTTGTATGGCGCGGCGATAAGCTTCCTTTGCGCCGGGAGTATCACCCATATTACCTTTGATGTAACCGACAGCGTAGTAAAAATCACTGTTGTTGGAGTCGATCGCGATCGCTCGACGGTATGATGCTAGTGCTGCTTGCAAATTTCCTTGTTGAGCATAGAGGTAGCCGATCCCCGAATGGATTTTAGCATTGCGTTTGTCTATGGCTGCCGCTCGTTGATAAACCGCGATCGCCCCATTGTAATCACCCGCATCTACTAGCCGTTTTCCTTCTTCTAAAAGCTGCTTTAATTCTGCTCTATTAGCCTGCGCTACAAAAGTTTGCGCCTGTGCTACCGAGGGAATACTAACAGTACCACACCCCAACAACAAGATTCCAACTATAAGTGATATGCGTTTGTACACAGTAAAATCCCCCAAATTATAGTGAACTTTTTTCTTGTTCATTAAAACAAAAAATTTACTTTTTGAAAACTGTATTTGTCTGCCTTCACAAAATATTAATAATCAGTATATTACCTAGCAAGGATAAATGTCAAAAATCCAGAGATTTTACTTAGTTAAAATATTAAAATACATCCATTCAATATACTGTATAAATAAATTCAAATATACTAATTAATTCAGCTTTGCTAATCCGTATTTTATCTGCTAAAAAAGAGATATAAATCATCTGTAAGCTTTACCAAGACAGTGTTAATGATTAATTAAATGATATGCTACCACTTACTCATCATTCCATGATAGGTCGAATTTATATTTTGATTGTTCCCAAATTTCTCATACTTTTGTAGATATTTTTTAGCTAAAATTCGCCTAAATAGTTAGAAGTGACTAAAGTTACAGTGTGTTAATCTAAAAGCACTGTTAGTAATAATACATAAGCACGAGTCAATATGCCATATATGAGGATTCAATGATGATTTTGACTACCACTGATGTGATCCAAGGCGGAGTAATCGAAGCATATTTAGGTATTGTGACGGCAGAGGTTGTTTATGGAAGTAATTTCCTCCGGGATTTTTTAGCTAGCATTAGGGATGTCATTGGCGGACGTACCGGTAGCTATGAACGTCTATTTGAGCAAGGTCAAAAAAAAGCTATAGAAGAGTTGGAACAACGAGCTTTGCGTTTAGGTGCTAACGCTGTCATTGGCATTGAAATTGACACTGGTACGATTAATGTTGACCAGTCTGGAGTGTTATTACTTATCACTGCCACAGGTACGGCGGTAAAATTACGCTAGCCAATAGACTTCTTACACGATTCATGATTTTTGTGTTCTCCTTTGACCGAGATAAAAAACATTTAGGCAAGAAGTCTAATAAACAATAGGAGCGTATGGGACGTAAAAAGGTAAAAAGCAAAATCCTTCAATCTTGTACCTTTTTACTTCATTTATGCTCACTATCTTATTGCTTAAACAAACTATTAAAAATCAAAGCAGGCTTTGAAGTAACTTCTATTTGATTTTTGAAAAAATTCAGTAAACTTCTACTTTTCTGTTTCCTATTTCCTAACCATGCAATTAATTACTCCAAATTAAATCGAATTACTATATGTATTTCTGAGGTTATAGTTTGTGAATTATTTGATAAGTATAAAAACACTAGTTAGTATTATCTATTACCAATCATAAAATATCGTATTTTAAATTAATGATATATTCTTAATAAGTCTGTGATGTTTACAGTATTATCAAAGATAATTAATTATAAAAACAACTTATAATCACTGTATAGACTTAAATTTAGCAATAATAAAACTTATCCACAGCAATATAGATACTTGTTTCTTAATACTAGCGGTAGAGTTAATAACTCTTTCTGATGATAGATATTAAAATTGAAAATTAACCATTTAATATTTAAACGTAAGCATAAAAATAACTAACTTGAAAATACTTTGCTCAATCAAATAGCAAGGGAGAATGTAAATTATGTCATACATAAATCGAGTAGGTGACGACGTTGTTCAGCCTGATCCTGGGGTAATTGCTAGTAGAGTTGGTGATTACCATGACCGTGTACGTTGGGGGCCGATCATTTCCGGTGTGTTAGTTGCTTTAGCTACACAGTTAATTTTAAGTTCCTTATTTGCAGCCATAGGGGCCGGTACAATTGCAGGTTCAGGTGCGCCTAGAAGTATCACACCCGGAGTTGCCAGTAACATAGGTATTTGGTCAACTATTGCTTTATTAATTTCTCTATTTGTTGGGGGTTGGGTGACAAGTCGCGCTTGTGGCCCCATGAACCGTAATACAGCCCTTCTCAATGGAGCAATTCTCTGGGCGACTACTTTAGCATTGAGTTCTTGGCTATTAGCAAGCGGTGTATCTGGTGCTTTTGGTATTGCTGCTAGTAATGCTGGGGAAGTTATCAATCAAGTTCAACAACCAGGAGCAGCTGTTCCACAAAACGTCCCTCAATTGACTCCTGAACAAACTCGTGATATTGCTGCTGCTACTTCTAGAGGCTTGTGGTGGTTTGTCTTCGGTTCTTTGTTAGGTTTAGCAGCAGCCTTAATGGGCGCAGCTGTAGGAGTCCGCAGCCCTCGAACCAATGGCTATCATAATACTTAACAACTACAAACAAATAAAATAACCAAAATTTTTACTCGTTACTAGGTACTAAGTAGTAACGAGCTTTTACTATCTCTAATTACACCGACGGTAGTATTGTTGATTGTCTGGAAAAATATATCTCTAAATTATTTAATTTCGTTGAAATTTTCCCATTAATTCTGCTGTCGCTAATATGTGGTTTTCCATCGCTGCTAAAAGTTGTTTTTTACTGCAACCTGGAGCTAAAGCTAATTGTCGATCCAAAGCATAAAGTTTAAAAAAGTAGCGATGAGTGCCTTTAGGTGGACAAGGGCCACCATAACCTAAATTGCCAAAGTCATTTTTACCCTGCACTCCTCCATTGGGAAGAGTTTTTGCAGATGCAATTTGTTCTGGTAATTGTTTTAAGTTGGCGGGAATATTGTAAATAACCCAATGCACAAACGTACCTATTGGAGCATCAGGATCATCAACAATCAAGGCTAGGCTAATTGCTTGACTTGGGACTTCATCCCAATTTAAGGGGGGAGAAATATCTAGACCATCACAAGTATATTGAACAGGAATGAAGCTGTTCGCATCAAAGGCACTACTCTGCAATTTCATGCTGCTCACCTCCAAAGTTCATAGACTCTTTTTAGTAAGTCCGAGGTTGTTTTGATTCTCAATCTTACTGCAACTACATAGAAATAATCCTGCTAAAAAGAGGTATTTAATGGCAATATTGAGAAATAAATTTCTCCTCAAGATGCCTTATGCCAAAAGAGTTATTGAGGTTATTGATGGGCAAATTTGATATAGTTCAAGTTAGAAATTGAGAGATTGAGTTATTTAAATTTTCAATCAAAAGTATTGATAGACACACATAGATTTTACGTTTTCAGATTTACGTAAAATCACGAAAATTTATTAATTCTAATTATAACCAGCAAAAATTTTAAAATTATAGGTAATGTGATTTGGTTTACCCACAGTATTTTATTGATTATTTGTCCCTAGCGATCGCTCAAAATTTTACCACTTCAAATAAGCAGCTTCTATTCCTTCTTCTCTTCTGACTTTCCCATCTTGTTCAAACCAAGCAACTACCTGCTGTGCTGTTAAATCTTCAATCGCTACACCATATTCTTGAGCGATGTGTTTTAAAAGTTTCAGAGAAGAAATTGTTAATCTTGTTAAAAATTTTTCTGGAGAAGATAACAGAGCTGCATCTACTTTAGCTGACTCTTCTAAGGTGAGAAATTGAGTTGATGGTTGTTGTGATGGTAAATCCATAAACAATTCAAAATTCAAAAAGCGTACTAGTTAGCTTGGTGTAATATTAGCGAGAATTGGTAAAGGGTTTTACCAATTGGCTATGATTGATGACCTAAACTGAATATGACAAGCAATTTACATATTTTATTATTATTTGCGAGCTTGCACTAGATAGCCGCAACGATGTTCGCCGTTGATTAGCCAATGAGTACGCTCAACTGTACAGTCTGGCAGAACAGCCGCAAACATTTCTAGTTCATGTCCGCAAATACTGGGGAATGACTCCGCCACATTAGAAATTGCACAGTTATGTTCCATGAAAATAAACCGTTCCTCCTCTGTTGAGTCAGGGGAATCTACAGGGTGATATTCCGCCATGAAACCTTCAGCTTTTCGCAGTGCGACTAAATTCGCTACCCGTTCTTCCAACGCACCGTTACCGACGCGATCGCGATATTCTTGGGCTTTGCGTTCCCACTGTTTTTGTAAAATCGACTTGAATTGGTCTTGCCCTACCGTTGCGGCTAAAGTATCAAGCAGCGAAACGGCAAAATCACCGTGGCGATCGCTGGCTGTTTTATGGAGGCGATCGCGTCCTTGGCGACTCAATTCATAGACGTGTTGCGGTCGCCCCATCCCCGCTTGCACCGTGGTGGAATAGACAATTAGCTCCTCCATCTCCAAATCTTTGAGATGACGACGAATCGCTTGGGGACTAACATCTAAAATTTCCGCCAAGTCAAGGGCTGTTGCTTGGGAATGCTTGAGGAGATACTCTAGGATCTCTTGCTTTGTTGAGGACTGTTGAGTAGTCGCCATCTTAGTCCAAAAAATTTTTTGAGAAAATTTGACTTTGACAACATTGTTGTTGTTAATCTAGCGTAAAATGAAATTACATTAAACAACATGATTGTTGTTTTAGTCTATATCCTTATTGTAACAGTCGTCTAACTACTAGGTTAGACAAAGTGGGAGCAAAGCAACTCTAACCCGTCTCCCATCCTTAAAGAGAACCACTACTTCCTGAACACAAGAGACCACTAGCGATGAGTGCTACTGTCAAAACCTTAGTCAACCAGCCCTACAAGTACGGTTTCGTCACTGACATTGAAACCGACACGATTCCGCGTGGACTAAACGAGGACGTGATTCGCTTGATCTCCGCGAAAAAAAATGAACCGGAGTTCATGTTGGAATTTCGTCTCAGAGCTTACCGCCAGTGGCTAAAAATGACTGAGCCAACTTGGCCGAGCGTCACCTATCCACCTATTGATTATCAGGATATCATCTATTATTCTGCGCCTAAGCAAAAGAAAGAAAAACTCAACAGCTTAGAAGAGGTAGATCCCACTCTCCTAGAAACTTTCGAGAAGCTAGGTATTCCCCTATCTGAGCAGAAGCGATTGGCAAACGTCGCTGTAGATGCGATTTTCGATAGCGTTTCTGTCGCCACCACCTTCAAAGAAAAACTCGCCAAAGACGGCGTAATCTTCTGCTCCATTTCCGAAGCTCTGCAAGAACACCCAGAACTGATCAAAAAATATCTGGGTAGCGTTGTTCCCATTGCTGACAACTACTTCGCCGCCCTCAATGCAGCAGTATTTAGCGATGGTTCTTTTGTCTATATTCCCAAAGGCGTAAAATGCCCGATGGAACTGTCTACCTACTTCCGCATCAACTCCGGTGATACGGGACAATTTGAGCGGACTTTGATTGTCGCTGAAGAAGGTAGCTACGTTTCCTACTTAGAAGGCTGCACTGCGCCGATGTATGATAGCAACCAACTACATGCGGCGGTAGTTGAACTCGTCGCCCTTGATAACGCTGAGATTAAATACTCCACCGTACAGAACTGGTACGCCGGTGATGCTAACGGTAAAGGTGGGATTTACAATTTCGTTACCAAGCGCGGTTTGTGTCAAGGCGTAAACTCCAAAATTTCCTGGACACAAGTCGAAACCGGTTCAGCAATTACTTGGAAGTATCCTAGCTGTGTGTTAGTCGGTGATAACTCCGTCGGTGAATTCTACTCGGTGGCGTTAACTAATAATATGCAGCAAGCCGACACTGGAACGAAAATGATCCACATCGGTAAGAATACCCGCAGCACAATTATTTCTAAAGGGATTTCCGCAGGTAAATCTAGTAATAGTTACCGGGGTTTAGTGAAAATTCATCCCAAGGCTGAAGGCGCACGCAACTATTCCCAGTGTGACTCGATGCTAATTGGGGATAATGCTCACGCTAACACCTTCCCCTATATTCAAGTGCAGAATCACACCGGGAAAGTAGAACACGAAGCATCTACTTCCAAGATTGGGGAAGATCAGTTATTTTACTTTGCTCAACGAGGCATTTCAGCGGAAGACGCGATTTCAATGATGATTAGTGGCTTCTGTAAGGATGTCTTTAATCAGCTGCCAATGGAATTTGCGGTGGAAGCTGATAAGTTATTGAGCCTGAAACTAGAAAATAGCGTGGGTTAAGGCTTGTAGTAAGCACTTTACCGAAATTACTACGAACCAAAGAATTAAAAGAGAGAGAACATGATTATCGAAAATAGTGAAATTGTGCTGTCGGTAAAAGATTTGACGGCAGAAGTTGATGGTACGCCGATTCTTAAGGGTGTGAATTTAGAAATTCGTGCCGGTGAAATTCATGCCATTATGGGGCCAAATGGTTCTGGGAAGAGTACTTTCTCTAAAGTTTTGTCAGGACATCCAGCTTATACCGTGACTGGCGGTGAGGTGATTTTTCAAGGACAGAATCTTCTGGAATTAGAACCGGAAGAACGGGCGAGGGCTGGTGTATTTTTGGCTTTCCAATATCCTTTGGAAATTCCCGGTGTAAGCAATTTGGATTTCTTGCGAGTAGCTTATAATTCTCGCCGCAAAGCTCAAGGTTTAGAAGAATTAGACGCTTTCGATTTTGATGATTTGATCGAGGAAAAGTTGGAAGTGGTAAAAATGAATCCTGCTTTCCTCGATCGCAGCGTCAATGAAGGGTTTTCTGGTGGGGAGAAAAAGCGCAACGAGATTTTGCAAATGGCGTTGCTAGAACCGAAGTTGGCAATTTTGGATGAAACAGATTCAGGTTTAGATATTGACGCGCTGAAAATTGTGGCACATGGGGTAAATCAACTCACCAGCCCGGAAAATGCCACGATTATGATTACTCACTACCAAAGATTACTTGATTATATTGTTCCTGACTTTGTACACGTCATGGCACGGGGACAAATTATTACCAGTGGCGGTAAGGAATTAGCACTGGAATTAGAATCTCGTGGTTATGATTGGCTGTTGGCAGAAACTGCGGTTGAGGTGGGTGTGTAATGACAAATCAAGTTTCTCCTAGTGCAGTTCCTAACTCGGATGTGGTGAGTTTGAAATCTACTTTGTTAGATAGAGATGCTGATTTAGTAGCTTTGTTAAATCAAGTAACTGCAACCACTAGTACAGGGTGGTTACAGGAATTACGCGATCGCGCTGCGAATTGGGTGCGTCATTCTACTATTCCCACTACCCGTGAAGAAGAATGGCGGTTTACTGATTTATCAGCGTTGCGCCAAGTCAAATTCCATAGCTTGCAAGCAACTTCTCCCGACATCACCGCATTCACGCTACCAGAATCTGATCACGGTCGCTTGGTGTTTGTTAACGGTGTTTACGCACCAGAGTTATCGGCAGTTGCAAGTTTACCGACTGGTATCGTTGTCGGTAATTTATCTGCCTTATCTGTAACTGAACAGGAACGAGTACAACAGCATCTCGCCCAAGCTGAGGGAGCATTAGAAGTATTTACTGCACTCAACACTGCGGGAATAGCTGATGTTGCCGTTGTCTTGGTGGGGAAAAATGTCATCGTAGAAACGCCCATACATCTATTATTTATCTCCGTGGCTGGTGAAACAGCAACTATTTCTCAACCCAGGTGTTTAGTAGTGGCGGAAAGTGGTTCACAGGTGAGTGTCATTGAAGATTATGTGACTACCTCACAAGGGGAAGAGGGGGTTTACCTCACCAACGCCGTTACGGAAATTGTCATTGCAGATAACGCTCATGTAACTCACACTAGAGTAGAGAGAGATAGTCAACAGGCTTTCCATATTGGCAAGACTGCCGTTACTCAAGCGCGTTATAGTCGCTATACCTGTCACGCTATCAGTTTAGGCGCGAAGCTATCACGGCATAATTTAGAGATTTTGCAAACTGGTGAGCAAACCGAAACAACTCTCAACGGTTTGACGATGATTGCAGGGAATCAAGTAGCGGATACTCACAGTGCGATCGCCCTTAATCATCCCTATGGTACAAGTAAACAATTACATAAATGTATTGTCGGCGATCGCGCTCACGCAGTCTTCAACGGTAAAGTTTTCGTACCCAAGCCAGCCCAGCTAACCGACGCAGCCCAATTAAACCGTAACTTGCTGCTATCACCGAAAGCCAGAGTTGACACCAAACCCCAACTAGAAATCACCGCTGATAATGTGAAATGCGCTCATGGTGCGACAGTTAGTCAGTTAGAAGATGATGAAATATTCTATCTGCAAAGTCGAGGGATTGATGCCAACGACGCGCGCAAGTTATTAGTTAACGCCTTCGCCGCCGAAATCATCAACCACATCCCAGTCGCCTCCTTAAGAGACACATTGTTAAAGACAGTCACCAGTTTTAAGTCATTAGCCAATGACTAATGACTAATGACTAATCACTAATGACTAATGACTCACAACCAATGACTTACACTCCTACCAAAACCTTAGCTGATCAAGTCCGCGCTGATTTCCCGATATTGCATCAGGAAATCAACGATAAACCCTTGGTTTATTTAGACAATGCGGCGACATCGCAAAAACCATTGTTCGTCTTAAATGCACTGAGAGATTATTACGAGCGATATAATGCCAACGTGCATCGGGGAGCGCATACCCTCAGTGCGAAAGCCACAGATGCGTATGAAGGCGCACGGGATAAAATTGCTAAATTTATTAACGCCACTTCCCGCCAAGAAATTGTCTTCACCCGCAACGCCAGCGAAGCTATTAACCTTGTAGCTTACAGCTGGGGAATGAACAATTTACAAGCTGGGGATGAAATTATTCTGTCGGTGATGGAACACCACAGTAATATTGTGCCTTGGCAATTTGTGGCGCAAAAAACTGGTGCAGTTCTCAAGTTTGTCGAATTAACACCAGAAGAAACCTTTGATTTAGAACAGTTTAAACAACTGATTTCCGAAAAAACTAAATTAGTTTCTATAGTTCATGTTTCTAATACACTGGGTTGTATAAATCCAGTGAGAGAGATTGCAAAGATTACTCACAGATACGGCGCGAAATTCTTAGTTGATGCTTGTCAAAGTGTTCCCCATATGCCTGTTGATGTCCAACAAATCGACTGTGATTGGTTGGTAGCATCTGGACATAAAATGTGCGCTCCCACTGGCATAGGTTTTCTATATGGTAAGTTGGAATTACTAGAAGCAATGCCACCGTTTTTTGGTGGTGGTGAAATGATTGCGGATGTGTATTTAGACCATTCTACCTATGCAGAATTACCCCATAAATTTGAAGCGGGAACACCTGCCATTGGAGAAGCGATCGCCATTGGTGCAGCCATAGATTATCTGACTGACTTAGGTATGGATAAAATCCACGCCTATGAAGCAGAATTAACAGCTTATTTGTTCCAAGAATTAGGAAAAATTCCCCAAGTCAGAATATATGGGCCAAAACCCGATGCTAGAGGGGAAGGTAGAGCTGCTTTAGCAGCATTTACCGTTGAAGGTATCCATGCCAATGACTTATCTACATTATTAGATCAAGAAGGCGTAGCCATTCGTTCTGGACACCACTGTACACAACCCTTACACCGTCATTTAGGTTTACCAGCTACTGCGCGAGCTAGCTTATCTTTCTATAGCACCCGCGAGGAAATTGATGTTTTCATCAAAGCACTCCAGGAAACTATTGACTTTTTTGCTGGTATCTTTGGTTAATCTAGGGTGGGCAATACCCACCTTTTAATTTTTATTTTTCCAACAAAGTCTGATAATTGTTTCTCAACGCTTAAACAGGTGAACAATCATCAGACTTTGCATACATCAAAACTAAATTTGGATATAAATATATCAATACTCATAATAATTATGTAAACAGGTTTTATGAAAAAGCCTACTTTAATCCTGTTATGCTGGCTTTGGATCTTTATTCCTAGTGTTGCGATCGCGGGAGGTTCAAGTTGGGAATATCAAGTCGTTAATTTCAAGAAGACATCCCCGACATCAGCAGAATTTTCTCTACGTCCCACAAAGCGAGAACAGAACTATCCTAGAAGAGAGTGCAAAGAAATTATAGTACGCGCCCAATATCGTCCTGAAGCATTTTGGCGACAGACGTGGAGTAGATTTGTTTCTCGAAGAACACAAAATCAAGCTCTTCGCTTACTCGAAGAATCATTTCAAAAGAAAAAGCCAACTAGATTCGGTGAGATAGCCACTGGTTTGAAGAAAGTAAATGGTAAAGCCTGTGTTTTTGAAAGTCGAGGACTTGATGTGCGTCAAGAACATCCTAGTAAACAAAATGCCGTATATTCCTATTACGATCCTATATAGCCAGTAGTCGAAATTGACTTAAGTGAAGATTATATTAATGATATAGGTAAAATTTTAGGAATTTTATCGCATATTTTGACAGAATAAGTATTGTCATATGCTCATACAGTCAACCCCTGCCGAACAAAGAACAGTTCTACATAACGTTAGCTGGGAGACCTTTGAAGCCTTACTGAGAGATACAGGCGAGGATAGAGGTTCTAGGTTTGCGTATGACTGCGGCACTTTAGAAATTATGACCCCACTTTTTGAACATGAAAACCCTAAAATTCAGTTTGACCGTTTAATATTTGCTCTAGTTGAAGAATTAGAATTAGAAATAAAAAGTGCTGGCTCTACAACCTTAAAACTCCCATTAGCTAGACGAGGAATAGAACCAGATAACTGTTACTACATTCAAAATGAATTGAGAGTGAGAGGTAAAGAAAAATTAAATTTAGAAACAGATCCACCACCTGATTTAGCTATAGAAATAGACATTACTTGCAGTTCAGTGAACAAATTTCATATTTACTCAGCGTTAGATATTGCTGAATTGTGGAGATATGACGGACAGAAATTAAAATTTTATCAGTTAGCTGACGATCAGTATATTGAGATGAAATCTAGCATTGCATTTCCTATATTATCTGTAAGTGAGATGGGCAGATTTATGCAGCAAAGTAAAAGTATGTCGGAAACTGCTTTGATTAAGTCTTTTCGGTCTTGGGTGAAAGATAATATTTGAAAAAAGTACGTAACCTTACATCAAACTATCAGGATATATCTCTAATCTTCGCAATTATGCGGCTAATCTTTGAGCGCGTTGTTTAGATGCGATCGCACTTGCTTATGATGATAAATCCCTCACAACTTGTGAGTAAATATTTTCCACGATGTTCTTGATTTTTATTTCTGCGTTAAACAACAATCATCTCACTCATGCGCTGTTCTAGCAAATCTAACAAATCGTCAACATCCTTACCAACTTGCTCAAAGCAAACTGGTGGCGTTGGTTCTGGTGCAAACTGAATTAACTTAATTTCCCCTTTACCAATTCCAATCATTAATACTTCAACTTCCGGCTGATGATGCTCAATAATACCCAAGATTTCTTGTAGCCGATTTTCCACATTACTATTTAATTTTTCCACCGCCTCTTGAGGACAATAAACAAAATGTGGTGTCGGTTGTAAGTCAATTCCGATAGTCCCTTGACCATCACCATTTGCTAACCACAAACCCCAAGCTAGCGCAGCCAATTCCTGTTGATTTTCCTTGATAAATCGATCTAACTGACCACGCCACCGATTGTCCCCTGATTCTTGCTGATTAGTACCAAACATCATAAATAATTCAAAATTCAATAAATCACTCTGATTTCTCTGTGTGTCTTTGTGCGACACTTACCTCAACCCACTCTGTACCCGCCAGAGACTAGCATAAATCCCACCAACTGCTAACAATTCCTCATGAGTTCCCGACTCAACCAATTGTCCATGTTCCATAACATATATACAATCAGCATTGCGAATTGTGGAAAGACGATGGGCGATCGCAATTGTGGTTCTGTCCACCGTAATTCGTTCTAGCGATCGCTGAATTGCCGCCTCTGTTTCATTATCTACTGCCGAGGTCGCTTCATCTAAGATCAAAATCGGTGGATTTTTCAAAACCGCGCGCGCGATCGCAATTCGTTGTCTTTGTCCACCAGATAACTTTTGTCCCCTTTCCCCCACAATCGTTTCATACCCTTGGGGTAAACGGCTAATAAATTCGTGTGCTTCCGCTACCTTCGCAGCCGTGATAATTTCTTCCTGTGTTGCGTCGAAACTACCATAGGCGATATTTTCCGCTACCGTGCCATGAAATAAAAAGACATCTTGACTAACTAAACCAATACTGCGACGTAAATCAGCTAATTTTAAATCCTGTAAGTCAATTCCATCCAAAGTAATCTTTCCGGTGTGGACTTCATACAAGCGCAACAGAAGCTTGACTAAAGTGCTTTTTCCAGAACCCGTAGAACCAACGATGGCGATGGTATGACTAGCGGGTATTTTCAAAGATAGATGTTTCATCACGGGTAATCTATCTTTGTAAGCGAAGGTGACGTTTTTAAATTCCACTTCGCCGCGCACCTTATCTACTGGCAGAGAAATATTCCCTGAGTGAGTTGTAATGGGAGTATCCAACAACTCCATGACTCGATTAGTTGAAGCCATCGCTCTTTGATAAAGGTCAAAAGTTTCCCCTAATCTAGTTAAAGGCCAAAGTAACAGCTGCACTAAAAACACTAAAGAACTATAAGCACCTACAGACATCCTACCTGCGACAGTTTCCATTCCGCCAAATAGTAGCAAAGCAGTAAAGCCCCCTAAAATCAGCATCCGAATTAAGGGAATAAACGCCGCAGAAAGTGCGATCGCTTTCGTGTTACTTTGACGGTAAGCAGAACTATCTTGTTCTAACCGTTTAATTTCATACTCTTCGGCGGTAAAACTTTTAATCGTGGTAATCCCGCTCAGATTATTAGATAACCGTCCATTGAGTAAACCTACCTTTTCCCGGACATCAGCGTAACGCGGTGCTAACAACTTTTGAAACGCCACCGAACCCAAAAGAATAAATGGCATTGGTAAAATAGCCATCCACGCTACACTGGGAGCTAATAAAAAGAATGCGCCGCCAATGACTACAATAGTTGTGGTTACTTGGATAATATCGTTAGCTCCCACATCCAAAAAACGTTCCAGTTGGTTAACATCATCACTGAGGATAGACATTAAACCCCCCGTGCTGCGTTCTTCAAAATAAGCTAACTCCAACTCCTGTAGGTGTCTATATGCGTCCAACCGTAAGTTATGCTGGATATTCTGTGCCAAGTTACGCCAGAACAACTTATAGCGATACTCAAAAAATGACTCTAGTATCCAAGTGATCACGGTTAGCAGCGAAACAATTAAAAATTGCCCAAATATATCTTTAATTCCCCACTGAGCAATGATAGAATCCTGCTGCTTAACTACCACATCCACCGCAATCCCAATTAAAGCTGGTGGAGCTAAGTCGAAAATTTTATTTAAAACTGAACAAGCGATCGCCAACAAGATTTGTTGACGATACTGGTATCCATAGTCAAACAGGCGTTGAAGAGGATGCACAGAATGTCTACGCCCTTTTAATACCCGATGAGATTGAGATGCTATAGCCACAGATGCTTACAGTTACGAGAACCTGATACTACCACGGAAGAAAGTGCTGAGTGACGAGTTAGGAATTGCGAGCTAGGAGTTAGAAGTATTTAGTATAACGAGTAGTGATGTAGTGGATAACTACTAATTTAGATGGTTAGTAGGTTTGTTTCTGAAACGTTTAGTGAATCCTGGGGGAATGCTTGAGTAAATTGAACGCCAAAACTTTGACTACTTGCTAGCGTCTCCTGACGGAGACGCTACGCGGACACCCTCATGTGTACTAATTGACTCAGCACTCAATAAGGAGAGAAGAGCTTGAAAAATCAACAATTAGGAAATTGGCAAACTACAGTTTTGGGAATTTTGTTAGCCATAGTTGTGATTGTTGGGTTAAATTCTTTTATTATTATCAATCCAGGACAAGCAGGAGTTATTAGCATATTAGGGAAAGCGAGAGACGGTGCTTTGATAGAGGGTATTCACTTGAAGCCGCCTTTTATTTCAGTGATAGATGTATATGATTTAACGGTACAAAAATTTGAAGTTCCCGCCGAAAGTTCTACTAAAGATTTGCAAAATCTAACTGCTAGGTTTGCTATTAACTTTCGTCTAGATCCTACCCAGGTAGTTGAAGTGAGAAGAAAGCAAGGAACACTAGAAAATATTGTCTCCAAAATTATTGCTCCCCAAACACAGGAAGCATTTAAAATTGCGGCTGCCAAAAGAACAGTAGAAGAGGCAATTACTAAACGTAGTGAACTCAAAGAAGACTTTGATAATGCCCTAGGCGATCGCCTGGATAAATATGGAATAATAGTATTAGATACTAGCGTCATTGATCTCACTTTCTCTCCTGAATTTGCTAGAGCTGTAGAAGAAAAACAAATTGCCGAACAACGCGCCCAAAGAGCCGTCTATGTAGCCAGAGAAGCAGAACAAGAAGCTCAAGCAGAAATTAATCGCGCCAAAGGTAAAGCCGAAGCTCAACGACTCCTAGCAGAAACTCTCAAAGCCCAAGGCGGACAATTAGTGCTACAAAAAGAAGCAATTGAAGCTTGGAAAACTGGTGGCGCACAAATGCCCAAAGTGTTAGTTATGGGTAGTGAATCACAAGGTAATTTTCCCTTTATTTTCAATCTTGGCAATCCCCAAAATTGACTATAATTTGCCTAATCACACACAATGACATTCAAGACACCATGAAACAATATATGCCAATGCCCAACCACCCCAACCTGACAACTACAGAAGCCAAAAAAATCCTCAATAAATTTAATTGTTTAGATATAGCACCAATTCTGAAACCGTCAGAAAAAGAATTAGTGCGTCAAGCATTGATTTTATTCACCAAACTTTCTGATTACCAAATACTCGGAATTTGTGCTGACACAGCCGCCGAAGGACTACTAGCCATGAGAACCTACTCTCATGCTTTGGGTTATGAAGTACCAATTGATTTACCCGTAGTAGAAGGGCCAGTTTATATCAAATTAAATGGCAAAAATGGCTTATGTTACCTCGATTCTTATGCAGGTCATCATCGTGGCGTATTAGTCTCTTGTCAGTCCTATGAAGAAGGAGGCATAAACGAAATGTATGGACATTTACCACTCGATTTATTTGTCTAAAATTAGGCAAAAATATGAGGTGTATTTTATTTGCATTTAATGCACCTCATATTTACTTTTAACCAAAAACATTTCTCAAACTCCTCTCCGCCTCTCTGCGTGAGCTTTAACGCCCCATTCTCAGTTCATCAGTCTCTTTTAAAATTCTATGAGTATCATCACCCTACAATCAGTTAAAAAAGATTTTGGAATCAAAGAAATTTTAAAAGATGCCAGCTTTAGTTTAGATGTTACTGACAAAGTGGGTTTAATTGGCACAAATGGTTCTGGGAAATCAACCTTATTAAAAATGATTGCTGGGCTTGAAACAGTTGATAGTGGTCAAATTAGTTGCAGTTCTAGTGCTAATATAATTTACCTACCCCAACAGCCAGATTTAGACGAAAATCGCACAGTTTTAGAGCAGATTTTTGCTGACAGTGGCGAACAAATGGCTTTGGTCAAAGAGTATGAGGAAATCTCTGATAAACTAGCGCACTATCCAGAAGATAGTCAGTTAATGTCCCGCCTTTCTGTGGTCATGCAACGTATGGATGCAACTGGTGCATGGGAATTAGAAACCAACGCCAAAATTATCCTTAGCAAATTAGGAATTGTTGATTTTGATGCACCCATAGGCACGTTATCTGGGGGCTATCGTAAACGAATTGCCTTAGCAACAGCTTTACTCGCCGATCCTGATGTCTTGCTCATGGATGAGCCAACCAACCATCTCGATGCGTTGTCTGTCGAATGGTTACAAAGTTATCTCAATCGCTTTCGCGGCGCACTGTTTTTAATCACCCACGATCGCTACTTTCTCGATCAAGTCACCAATCGGATCATAGAAATTGACCGCGGTGATATTTACACTTACTCCGGCAACTATTCATATTACCTAGAAAAGAAAGCCTTGGCTGAAGAATCAGCCCTGAGTAGCCAACGGAAACACCAAGGTGTGTTACGTCGGGAATTAGAATGGTTAAAGCGGGGGCCAAAAGCCCGCAGCACCAAACAAAAAGCCCGCATTCAACGCGTTCAAGCCATGCGTGAAACTGAGTTTAAACAAGCTCAGGGTAAAGTTGATATCTCTACAGTCAGTCGGCGCATCGGCAAAAAAGTAATTGAACTCAATAATATTGCTAAATCCTATAATGGACGTAACCTCATTCATAACTTTACCTATGAATTTAGTCCCGAAGACCGAGTGGGAATCATCGGCGGTAATGGTGCAGGTAAGTCCACATTAATGAATATCATTACTGGACGAGTAGAGCCAGATCAAGGAAGTGTAGAAATTGGCTCTACCATTCATATCGGTTATTTCGACCAACATTCAGAAGCATTACTCACAGCTTTAGATGAAAATCAGCGCGTGATTGATTACATTAAAGAAGAAGGGGAATTTGTCAAAATTGCCGATGGGACAAAAATTACTGCTTCCCAAATGTTAGAACGGTTTCTGTTTCCAGGAAATCAGCAGTACGCTCCCATTTATAAACTCTCTGGAGGTGAGAAGCGGCGGTTATTTCTGTTGCGAATTCTCATGAGTGCGCCAAACGTGTTGATTTTAGACGAACCAACCAATGATTTAGATGTGCAGACGTTGGCGGTATTAGAAGAATACCTGGAAGATTTTAGCGGTTGCGTGATCGTAGTCTCCCACGATCGCTACTTTTTAGACCGCACCGTTGATACAATATTCGCACTAGAAGAAGGCGGTAGCCTGCGGCAATATCCAGGCAATTACTCAGTCTACCTTGACTATAAGAAAGCTGAAGAAGCACAACAAAGCACTGCCAACACTAAAGAAAAAACAAAAAATTCTGAAGAATCAAAAGTTACATCGCAAACTAAGAATGTAGACAACAAAAAGAAACGTAGGTTATCTAACTGGGAAAAACGGGAATTTGAGCAACTAGAAAGCAAAATTGCTCAACTAGAGGGTGAAAAAGCCCAAACTGAGCAAGCACTAGCAAAAGTCGCTCCCGGCAACTATACCCAAGTCCAGCAACTCTACGAACAAATAGAATCGCTCAAACAAGCAATTGATATCGCCACCAATCGCTGGTTAGAATTAGCTGAGATCGAATCGTCGGAGAATGGGTGAGAGCAAATGAACGCTCTGAGGCAAAATTTACTACCAATCTTGGCATTGACTGATGCACAATCTGAACGAATTTGTCAAGTTAATCGTGATTTGAGCATGGAGCGTACACATGAGAAGAAATTGAAGAAGGAGGCAAAGGGCAGTGAACAGGGAGCAGGGAGAAGGAGGTAGTCCCGATGAAAAAATTTTTCAGTCAGGTATGAAAGAGGTGTTTCACTACTCCCCACTTATAAGTCAGAGGACATTTTTTCCCTTTCCCCTCCGCAATTGCTCCACTTGGGGAGGGGCAAGGGCTAAGACCCTATTGCTTTCTGCTCCTGCCTCTTAAGAATCGCCCAGAAAAACTAATTCTTTAAAATTCTGCAACGGAGTTTACCAAAAGTTTGCCATCATCCTAAAAGTCAGATGTTACCCTTTGTCTGAGTGGGAGATTTGGCTGGATTCTCATGTTAGTGTTGTTCATCTGGCTATAGATAACTTTAGCCGTGCATCCGATAGTTAGATATAGTGCCAAGTAATGATCATGATCAATCATCATACTCAAGACCTCCGCTCGAATGCTATTCACTTTTTAGAGCAGACCCCGCCGCAACGTCTACAAATTCTCCAAGAGTTAGGCTTAGGACGCTACCAATTCTTGACGAAAATTCGTCTCAATGATGCCAACATCAATTGTGTAATGGAATTTTTCCAAAATCCTAGTCAAGTTAAATTTCCTAACCTATCTGGTGCTGATTTATCGGGGTTGATTTTAAATGAAGTGAATTTAATTCGTGCGAATTTAACAGGGGCAAACTTACAAGGTAGCAGTTTATTAAATGCTGACCTGATTTTCGTGAATTTTAGCAAAGCCGACCTGCGAAAAGCTGATTTAAGAGGAGCAGCACTCAATGAAACTATCTGGCTAGATGCACTAGTTGAAGAGTGTCAACTCGGCTTAGGTAATGGCTTGACAAAGCAGCAACGTAAAGATTTACAACTGCGGGGAGCTAGGTTCAATTATTTGGCAGATGATAATTAAAATCCCAATAATTATCAGATTGCTAGATTAAAACTGGCTTGGACAAGTCAATGATTAACTCCATCAAACTCCCCCAAAAACTCATGTTATTGGGTTCAGGAGAACTCGGCAAAGAATTTGTAATTGCAGCCCAACGGCTCGGTAATTACGTGATAGCAGTTGACCGCTACCCTAATGCCCCAGCCATGCAAGTTGCTGATTGTTCTGAAGTCATATCAATGCTGAGTGCTGATGATTTAGAAGCTGTAGTCACTCAGCATAAACCTGACTTAATTATACCAGAAATTGAAGCAATTAGAACTGAGAAACTGCTGGAGTTTGAACAGCGAGGAATAACAGTTATTCCTACAGCAGCAGCGACTAATTACACCATGAATCGCGACAGAATCAGAGAATTAGCCCATCAAGAATTAGGGATTAGAACTGCTAAGTATGGGTATGCAATTAGCTTAGAAGAATTAATTGCAGTTGCAGATAAAATTGGCTTTCCTAATGTAATTAAACCTGTGATGTCTTCATCTGGAAAAGGGCAATCAGTAGTGCAAAGCAGAAGTGAAGTAGAGCAGGCTTGGAATTATGCGATCGCAAATTCCAGAGGGGACAGCCAAAAGGTCATCATTGAAGAATTTATCAACTTTGAAATCGAAATTACACTGTTAACAATTAAACAGTGGAAAGCCCCCACAATTTACTGTTCTCCTATTGGGCATCGTCAAGAACGAGGTGATTATCAAGAGTCTTGGCAACCCGCAGAAATTTCACCAGATAAAATATTAGCAGCCCAAGAAATCTCCAAGAAAGTCACCGATGCTTTAGGGGGTGCAGGAATTTTTGGAGTAGAGTTTTTTATCACCAAAGATGAAGTAATTTTCTCCGAACTATCCCCCCGTCCTCATGATACAGGCATGGTGACATTAATCTCTCAAAATATTAATGAATTTGAGTTACATCTCAGAGCAGTTTTAGGCTTACCCATTCCTCATATAGAACAGTTAGGAGCTTCAGCAAGTGCTGTGATTTTGGCATCAGGAAAATCAGACTCCATAGTCTTTACAGGTGTAGCTGATGCCCTATCAGAAAAAGATGTAGATATCAGATTATTTGGTAAACCAAATGCTCATCCTTATCGCCGTATGGGAGTAGCTTTAGCTAAAGCTGATAGTGTACAAGACGCACGAGAAAAAGCAACAAGAGCAGCAAGTAAAATTCAGATTGTTATTCAATAGTTAATTGTCAGAAATTCACTTTAATTTTGCCTTTTGCCTTTTTACTTTTGAATTCACATAACGGCATGGTTAATAATTTTGTCACCATAGCTACCTTTGGTAATTATGTTGACGCTAATTTAGCAAAACAACTATTAGAATCACAAGGCATTCAATGCTATTTAGCTAATGAGTCTACTGTTAACATGGCATGGCATCTAACAGTAGCCGTTGGTTGGATTCAATTACAAGTTTCGCAAGCAGATATAGAACAAGCCAAAATAGTTTTAGTGTCTTCTGAATTTGAGACAGCAGTTTCAGGAGAAGAACCCCTGACAAATGATGAGGCTGATGATGATATTGAAAAACTATCCTGGGTAGATGAAACAGCCGATAGAGCCTTTCGCACGGCTATAATTGGTCTACTTTTAATCTTTCTGCCCATCCAACTTTACTCGCTGTGGCTACTGATTCGCTTATTAGTTTCCCGTCGTCGTATAAGTCCAAATCGACGCATTAAAGTAATTTTTGCTTTATTACTTGATTTACTAAATCTTTATATAATCTGGCATATCTTATTCTAAATACGCATTGTTTTGCTCCTACTGTATGATGAAGAAGAAAAACTACAGTCAGCCACAAGAGGGTTTGACGACGGTGGGAGATACCGAAAATAAATTGTCCATGATTGCATCATAGTTTTAGCCTAGCTAACTAACTACAATCAATATGGGCAGACTTGATACTTTAGTAATTCCCCGATAACTAAAAACCAGTACCGTATTCTTAACCAGGAATCAGGACTCAGGACGCAAAACTCTCTATGTTAGCAGGCAAAATTTTGCAGGGGGGAAAATACACCCTCATCCAAGAAATTGGACGTGGTGGCTTTGGCATCACGTTTAAAGCTACTCATCACTATTTAGAACAGGAAGTAGTGATGAAAACAATTAACGAAAAGCTGCGAAAACATCCAGATTTTGCCAAGTTCGAGCAACAATTCCTAGATGAAGCCAGAAGATTAGCTACTTGTATCCATCCCAATATTGTCCGAGTCAGTGACTTTTTTGAGGAAGATGACTTACCTTACATGGTGATGGAATATATTCCTGGGGAAACTTTGGGAGAAGCATTTATCTTGCCGGGCATACCCTTACAAGAAGAGACAGCTATTCATTACATCCGACAAATTGGTGCAGCGTTGCAGGTAGTTCACAGCAATGGTTTGCTGCACCGAGATGTGAAGCCAGACAATATTATTTTGCGTCAAGGGACTCAGGAAGTTGTACTAATTGACTTTGGGATTGCCCGTGAATTCAATAGTGGGATGAAACAAACTCACACAGGATTAGTATCTGAGGGATATTCCCCTATTGAGCAGTATTTAACTCAAGCGACGCGTACACCCGCTACAGATGTTTATGGTTTGGCCGCAACTTTGTATGCCTTGTTAACAGGACAAGTTCCCTTACCAGCATTGTTGCGCGATCGCGAACAAATGCCAACCCCCCGTGAACTGCAACCTCATCTCAGTGCAGCCGTGAATCAAGCCGTCATGCGTGGGATGGCGGTAGAATCTCGTTTTCGTCCTGCTACTGTGGCTGAGTGGCTGCAACTACTACCAGGTAGTGGTGTCAACGTTGCACCGCAATACGTCCCCACCTATGCAGTCCCTACCATCGATTTATCTGTACACCAACTAGAAAACGCAGCTAGTGGAAATATGTTCAGTCGTGTACAGAAAGCCTCGCCATCGAAAAACCTGACAATTATGCTTCAGAAGCTATCGGCTTCTAGGGTTTTCTTAGGTGTGGCTGTAGCTTTAGTTGCGGCTACTGCTGGTTTTGGTATCACCAATATCTTGTCTCGATCACAGCCCAAATCACCCTCAAAACCATTATTTGAAGCACGTCCCATCGTACCAGAGAGGAACGGCACTAGCGTCACTTCCCCATCAGATAACAACACTCAAAAATCTGCCAATGTTGATTCTAGAGAAGCTGCACCTGTTTCCAACTTTAGACGACGCAGACGTAACTTACTAGAACAACAAACTCAGCCAACAAACACCAGTTCTCCTGAAGCATCCCCTCCATCCACCCCACAAGAGTCACCAACCGTCAATACCAAACAATCTCCTACATCAACTGACACATCTGATTCATCATCCCTAGTAGAAAAACTGCGGAAGGTTCGCTCCTCTCGCACAGCTAACCCCGCTAACTCTTCAGAAAATATCTCACCTTCTACCAGTAACCAACCATCTACTCCGCCTCCCGTTGAGAAACAGTCTAATCCTGTGATAGTACCAACTGTCCCTGACACAGAATCTAAAAATACAGAGTCTTCCGGTGTGGTAGTACCGACAGTGGAAGTAAAGCAAAATTCATCTACTAATAACCCACCTGTACAAGTCCCATCCCGGAAAAACGAAAAGCTGCCGGAAACTCAGCCGACTGATAATTAATTAGTTAGGGGACAAGGAGGAATCTTTTTCAGTATGCTGCTCACTCCTCAACCCTCGCTACTGCTGCCAGTACTCAACACTCCCCGCATTGCTAGCAATGCTGAACCGTAAGCTGCTTCAGTGTTCACAGAAGAAACTACAGGGACTTTTAAACAGCGTTGACGAATAGCAGTCCATGTGAGGTTTTTCGCGCCTCCGCCGGCTGTGTATACTTGGTTGAGATTATCTGCTCCTAAGTGTTGCAGTAATTCATAACCACGGGTTTCTATGCGTGCAATGCTTTCTAATAAACCATGCAGAAATTCCACAGGATTTTCCGGGCGTGGTGTGAGTCGCGGCGGTAAATTGGGATCGTTAATAGGAAAGCGATCGCCTGTTGTTAATAAGGGATAATAATCTAACTCGCTACCTTGAGAACTATCAATCTCTCTACTCAGATTTTCTAACTCTGCATCAGTAAAAAATTCCCTTAACACTGCACCCCCGGTATTAGAAGCACCACCAGTCAGCCACAAATCACCCAGGCGATGACTGTAAATTCCATATCGTGCATCTTCTATGCGGGTACGACTTAAAAGTTTTAGTACCAATGTTGAACCCAGAGAAGTTACAGCTTCCCCTGGAGATGTTGCACCACTGGCTAAAAATGCCGCAATACTATCAGTAGTGCCAGCACAGACTAAACAATTCGGTGGTAATGAAAACTGATTGGCAATTTCGGTGCGTAATTCAGCGATGGGAGTACCAGGTGCTAATACTTGGGGTAGTTGAATAGATAGTTGTAAACTTGTTAACCATTCTGGGTATTGTAACCGCTCTACGTCATAACCCAACTTCAACGCATTGTGATAATCACTGATGCCCAACTTACCATGCAGCAGGAATGCCAACCAGTCCGCTTGATGCAAAAAATATCTTGCCTCGCTGAAAGTAGCTAACTGCATCATCCACAGCAGTTTAGCCAGGCTAGAGGTTGCACTTAAGACTGTATGATGTGGCGGTGCTATCTTCCTCAACTCTTCCAGCACCACTGATCCCCGTGCGTCGTTGTAGAGTAATGGTGCAGATATGGGGTTGCCAACATCATCGCACAATAATACAGTCGATGAAGTACCGTTGATGGCGATCGCTTTCATTTCTCGCTGCCAATCCTCCGGGATTTGTGCCAGCAATGCCCATAATGCCGTCTGCCATGATGTTACATTAGCGATCGCTCCCTTTGCCCAGGGATATCGCATTTGCGCCTGGATTTGGGCTGCCTCATCAATTACCACCGCCCTCGCTCCAGACGTACCAAAGTCTATCCCCAGATAACAACTCATAGTTTTATAAATTTTTCTAATGAAAAATAACCCAGACTACCGAATTGATCACGGATTTTGTTACAAGATGCAACAAGATGTTCCATAATTTTGGCAAAACAAGGAAAAGTAGTAAACGAACTCTTAAAAATCAATTTGATGTTCAGGAGGTTTACAATCATGCCTATCTCTGATACCCAAGTTTACATTGCTCTAGTTGTGGCACTACTTCCAGGCTTTTTGGCTTGGCGGCTAGCGACAGAACTTTACAAATAACGCCAGCATGAACCGTCAAGAGTGGAGTTTGATTATCCAGACTCCACTCTTGGAAGAAATGACGCAGAGGGGCATAGGAGATCAGAAAAATTTCTTCACTATGCCTAATACCCAAAACTTTCTTTATTAGTCTAGACAAGATTTTGGCGAGAAAATATCAGTCTTTTAAACTTAGATACAGTATTAATACTCTAATTAATTTTTAAATAATTTCTCTTGTATCAGTATTAATACTGATGAAGATACTATAGTAAAAATTCTTCAAAAACTATCTTTGATAAGAGATAAATACCACTTCATCAACAGATGCTAGTCAATGAAATTTGACAATAGCAGGAGTATTTTGATACCTTGTAAGGAATTGGTAATGCCTAAATCCAGGTAACACCCAAAAAACGCCAAAAAATACATGATACAGCAGCTTGTCACTCACAAGTGAGACTGTAATTTGGAATTGACATTAATTACTAAAAGAATAATAATCCTGGCAGATTAGGTGCAGTTTCTCAAAGTCGGTGAACTAACACCATCAATTTAAACCATTTACCTACGTGTGTTTTGTGTTTTTTTGACAAACGAAATACGTGTAGCAATTTGGCAAAAATGAAGTAATATGTCAGCTAATCTCAGCCTTAATTATTGCTAGTGAGCTTTTTATGGCTTAGTTATATTCATCAGGAAATTTCTCGTTTTAGGCATCATGAACGCTTTCCAACATTCTCAGATTCCACAGCAGACACCTACACAGAAACAGCAACCCATTTCTCGGCCAAAACGCCATCTTCGCCAGCGCTCTTATAGAGTAATGGCTGTAGAAATGACAGCCAAAATAGCTGTCAATGTTGCTATTTCAGCAGCAGCAATATCAGCTTTAGCAAAACTTGTGCCTTACAATTGGTCACACCAAGGAAAGCTAAAGGAAGTTAATACAGAAGTTAAACAACTAGAAAAGCGCGTCAGTAAATTGCAGGCGGAATTTAATCGGAATTTTGATCCGCGTCAAGCTAAAAGTGTGATGCAGCAGCAAACATATAAGTTTGAGCCTAATCAGCGTCCTGTTGTGTTGACAAATCAATATGGACAGCAAATAGACCTTTCCGAACCTTCACCATAAACTAAATTGCTCATGGGGATAATCGCGTCGACGAAGTCCGTCGTACTCCTCTGGAGAAGCAAGCTACGCGGTAGCATCTCCCAGAAAAAGCATCGCTAATAGGAATATTTGTTGAGTAAAAATAAACCTGGGTGCAAATTTATTACAGTTAACAGCTAAAGTTTTGCAGCGTTATTTTAATTATTATCTATTAGCTATCAGGGGTAAAACATTCACAAACCAGGTAAAAGTTAAAGGGCAAAAGCCAAAATAAATATTAAATTTATCTTTATTTTTACTTTTACGTTTACATCCCATTGTTGGCTTTTTAACTTATTGCATATGATGTGTAGGCAATAATTCATTAAGCCAATTTTCCACTTGTAATCGTAAACGATAACCAGGAACATCTGTTTTATTACCCACAGTTGGTAATTGATTCAAGGCGCGGCGATAGTCAGCGATCGCACAATTCCACTCACCCCAAATATGATAAGTTCTACCCCTTTCAGCCCAAATATGGCCCTCTAGTTGACCAAATAGCAGTGCATTATCAAAATTCTCAACTGCTTGGTCGTATTGTCCCAAATCTCGTAAAGTAATACCACGGTTAATCCAGGCGCGCACATGACGCGGATTAAAATCAATGGCGTAATCATAATCAGCCAATGCAGCCGTTAATTCTCCACAAGCAGCATAATAATTGGCACGATTATTGTAAGCACTAGCCAAATGAGGATTTAATTGTAGAGCCTTATTATAGTCAGACAGTGCTTGATGGAGTTCGCCACCTTGGAAGTAAACCAGCCCTCTGTTGTTGTAATCCACAGCGTTGTGCGGGTGGCGTTCGATTAATTCAGTTAACAAAGCGATCGCTTCAGTATAATTTCCCTGTTGAGCTGACCTCAAGGCGCAAGAGCGTATATAACTGTCACCGTTAGCTCCGTTTTCTTTGTCAGCAAATGTATTATTGATAACAAATTGATAACGGTTATTTTGCTGTTCACCAGAAGCTAAAAATGATTGACTGTTCATGTTTCCGCCTCAATGCTCCTTGAAGTAAAGTTAGAGTTTTTACTGTCGCCGTGGTTGTGTTTGTGTGTCACTTGTGCAGGTGTCTATGATTACTTATTTACAATCGCTAAATCATATTTCAGGAATTGCAACTAGTGAAAAACACACTTTATACAGACAATTAATGCTCTAACCAAGTTATGGATACTTCTTCCCCAAGTTAAATTCCTGAAATATCAAATATTAAACTCTGTGAAGATTCCTAAAGTTAGAGAGCCGAGAAGCAAGAAAAACAAAGGGAGTAGAGGGAAAATTCATAACTGTTAACTCATGACTAATGTAAACATTTCTCATAACTGCACAAGAAAAGGATTTGAGCCACCTAAATTTATTTATGGGCATAGTTAATTTTGAATTTGGAGCGCAGTGACGTGACTTACCAAAATGCACCTGACTTAGCGGCTGATGATTATGTTGTAATTGGCCTAGCCACCTGCTTCATCAAGGAGGATGGGGAACTTCATCAAGTCGAAGTCCTAGAGCCGATTCCTTCGGCTGCTTTAGAAGCAATCTTCAAAGGGATTCCCACCTCATATAAGTTGGCTTGCGCAACTAACGTTGGTGCAGTTTTGCATGACGAACAGCCAATCTTACCAACGGGTTTTCCTGAGTCGGCGCAATTTGCTGATGAATTTGTGTCACGGGTGTTTGCATCGGCTCGCACTTACAAGCGCAAGGAAAGCGCACAAGCTTTGATACCTATGGGTACAACTTACACTGATTTACAATATTCCGTAGAGCGTAAGCGTTTACTCAATGCCACTAGATTAGTCACAAAAGAAGATAATGTGAAACAGCATGCTCACACTCACAAAGTCCTCTAATCTCAGGTAGTTATGTTGAAATTGTATGGTGGCGCACGTAGCCGAGCTGCGATCGTGCAATGGTATTTAGAAGAACTAGGAGTTCCCTATGAGTTTGTCCTGCTAGATATGCAGGCGGGAGAACATCGTCAGCCTGAATTCTTGAAAATTAACCCCATTGGTAAAGTCCCAGCGATTGTAGATGGTGACTTTCAACTATGGGAATCAGGCGCGATTCTGCTTTATCTGGCTGAAAAGTATGGCAAACTCCCCGCTTCACCGGAAGACCGAGCAATAATTGCTCAATGGGTACTATTTGCGAATGCGACTTTGGGTACAGGTATTTTCATAGAAGCAAGCCGCGAACGGGAAACGCCCCGTTTATTAACTCCCCTCAATGAGATATTTGCCAAACAACCCTTTTTACTGGGAGAAGAATTTAGCGTTGCTGATGTCGCAGTTGGGTCTATCTTGGCGTACATTCCCTTAATGCTCAAGCTAGATTTGAGTGCTTACCCAGCTGTAGAGGAATATATTCAGCGCATGGTAGAAAGGCCAGCATATCAAAAAGCGATCGCTGGCAGATCTTCATAAGGGGTGTAGGGGTATGGGGGTATAGGGTAGCCCTGTCAAGGTGACTAGTAGCTGGATAATAAGAGCAATGGGAGAGAGAGCGCAAGCATAACCGAGAAGGGCAGATGGATACTCAGGAGCATCAGAGGAGAAAGTAAATGCTGGGTGTAATCTT